>Ga0114932_10000047_pt1 | contig 124790 bp, 111 predicted proteins | sample 2SBtaG_2_FD_87286 | JGI IMG/M metagenome (GOLD analysis project Ga0114932, IMG submission 87286) | Deep subsurface microbial communities from Kolumbo volcano to uncover new lineages of life (NeLLi) - 2SBTROV12_ACTIVE470 metaG | ecosystem: Environmental > Aquatic > Marine > Volcanic ...
CTACAACGCGCACTGGCGACCGGAGAAACTCGGATTCAGGACGCCCGTTGAAGCGAGGCGAGACCATGTGCTAGGCCAAGTGGCGTAGCGTTAACCCGTGTCCAGGGAACCGGGGGCGGTTCAAGCGCAACGATTGCTGCGAAGTACAGGCATAGGTAAATCCCCGGGCCCAGTAGCTTCATAGGAATCCACACCACCACGGCGATGAACGCGAGTAGTTCCACGAGGAAAACCGGAACACTGGCAACGGCTTTCAGGGCTTGCCACCACCACTTTTCGTCGCGCATCTGATACCCCGCTCAGCCGTCCTTGGTCGATGCGGATCGCCACGAACCCGAGGCCGCAGACGCCCTTGGCTGCTGGCTGCGCGCGTCGGGTCGCCTGAGGATAGACCCCGGGCAGACGAGGATCGCGCGCAAGGATGAGGGCGAGTCGCACCAGGTGGGGTACGAGCCAAAACGACATGTGGATCCTCCCACAATCCTCGCCGTCGATCCGGTATGCGCGTTGCGCCACTCTCGGGCCACTAGCCGGCCGTCAGCCACCTGGAGGGTTCGCGATGGGAGCCACCACGGAGGCCGGAAGTTTCCGCCCAGTCAGGATAATCCGCGAGTCGGCCGAACAGGGTTGGGCCAACCCGCGGGTGTCTGCTAAACACCCGCCATCTCACACGTTCCGAGTCACCCCGGCGGTGCCTCGAACGAGGCGAGAAGCTCTTTCCGAAGGACCGAGGGGTTCGCCGGAGGCGCATCGGGACGATCCAGTCCGGACGATGGGCCAGCGAGGGCGGATCGCGCTCGATTCGGGGTCGGGGAGTAGGACGGCTCGGGGCGGAGGACCAACCGCCAAAGGAGAATTCCATGTCCGAGACGCCGGCACCGCCCGAAGAGGCAGCCGAGACGGCCGCTGCGCCCGCAGCCGCCCCCACCGAAACGCCCGCGCCCGCCGTTGATGCGGCCGCCGCCCCCCCCAACTCGAGCGCCGCAGGCGCCGCTTCCTCCAAAGAGAGCGAGATCGGGCAGGCCCTCAAGGAGCAGGAGCTCAGCATCCCCGCTTTGATCGAGGCCGGTGTGCACTACGGCCACCAGCCCGGTCGCTGGAACCCGCTGATGCGCTCGTACATCTTCGGCGAGCGAAACGGGACCCACATCATCGATCTCGACCAGACCCTGCCGCTGCTCGAGGAGGGACTCGACTTCCTCCGCGAGACGACCGCGGCCGGCGGCAAGGTCCTCTTCGTCGGCACCAAGCGCCAGGCGCAGGACTCGGTCATGGCCGAAGCCCGCCGCGCGGGTCAGCACTACGTGAACAACCGCTGGCTCGGCGGAATGCTGACCAATTGGAAGACCGTCAAGAAGTCGATCGACCGCTACAACCAGTACCTCGACACCCTCGGCAACGAGGACAAGCGCGCGGAGCTGTCCAAGAAGGAAGCGTCGCGCATGCAGCGCGCGGTCGAGAAGTACGCGAAGTCGCTCGAGGGCATCCGCTCGATGGAGCGCCAGCCTGACGCGATCTTCATCATCGACGTCGGCAAGGAGTCGATCGCGGTCCAGGAGGCGAAGCGTCTCCACATCCCGATCGTCGGCATCGTCGACACGAACAACAGCCCGCGCGACATCGACCTGATCGTGCCCGGCAACGACGACGCTCTCCGGGCGATCCACCTCTACTGTGTCGCCGCAGCCAACGCCTGTCGCGAAGGCTACGACCAGCACCAGCAGGAGCTGGTGGCGCAGAAGCGCGATCAGCCGGCCAAGCAGTCGGCCGATTCGGGTTCCGCGACCGGACGTCGCGTCGTCGAGATCAAGCAGCAGCCGCGTCGCGGCCGCAACCAGGGCGAGCGCTCTGCCGGTGGCGGCAAGAGCTACTCCGCAGGCGGCGGCAAGAACGAGGGCGCCGCGCCGAAGGCGGCCGCGCCCGCCGAGCCGGCCCCCGCGGCCGCGGCAGCACCCCCCGCCCCGGCGGCACCGGCCACCGAAGCGGCGCCGGCCGACGGCGAGAAGACCGAATAGCACCCTCGGGCTCTTGCGTGGGCCCGACCTGAAGATCCGAGAGCCCGTGCTCCCCGCCGAGGGGGCGCGGGCTCCCCAGCACGGATCGCGCGCCCCGCGGCGACGGCTCGCCGGGCCCGGCGCGTGCTCCGGGAGACCCAGACAGTGGCAGCGATTTCTGCGAAAGACGTGAAGGCCCTGCGCGACGCGACCGGCGCGGGCATGATGGACTGCAAGAAGGCCCTCTCCGAGGCCGAAGGCGACGTCGAAAAGGCGATGGAGATCCTCCGCGCCTCCGGTCTCGCCAAGGCCGGCAAGCGCGCTGGCCGCGAGACGAGCGAAGGCGCCGTGATGTTCTCCGCCCAGGGCGGCAACGGCGCGTTGATCGAGCTCGGCTGTGAGACCGACTTCGTCGCGAAGACCGACGACTTCCAGGCGCTCGCCCAGAGCGTGGCCGACGCCGTGGCCGGTGCAGGCGCCGTCGCCGATGTCGACGCCGCCCTCGCGGTCTCGATGGACGGCGGCTCGATCGACGACGTGATCAAGGCGACCGTCGGCAAGGTCGGCGAGAACATCCAGCTGAAGCGTGTCGCGACCGCCAACGTCGCCGGCACCACGGGTGGCTACATCCACGGCGGCGGCAAGCTCGCCGTGCTGGTTGCCCTCGAGACCGGTCAGTCCGGCGATGCCGTCGACGCGGTCGCGAAGGAAGTCGCGATGCACGTCGCGGCCCACGATCCGACCCCGATCGCCGTCGACCGGGACGACATGCCCGCCGACGCCGTCGAGAAGGAGCGCGCGTTCCTGGTCCAGCAGGCCAAGGAATCCGGCAAGCCGGACAACGTCATCGAGAAGATGGTCGACGGGCGCATCAACAAGTTCTTCCAGGAGAACACGCTGCTCGCCCAGGGTTTCGTCAAGGATCCCGACAAGAGCGTGCGTGATATCCTGAAGGAGGCCGGCGAGGCGGCCGGTGGCGACATCTCGGTCGCCTCCTTCGTCCGCTTCAAGCTGGGAGAGACCGCCGAATCGTGACGCCGACGTACCGGAGGATGCTGCTCAAGCTCTCCGGCGAGGGACTCGCCGGACCGCAGGGTTTTGGCATCCATCCGGGGGCGCTGGCGCAGGTGGCGAGTCAGATCCGTGAGGTCCATCAGCTCGGCGTCGGCGTGAGCGTGGTGCTCGGCGGCGGCAACATCATCCGCGGGATGGCGGCCGCAGCCGAGGGCATGGACCGGGCCCAGGCCGACTACATGGGCATGCTCGCGAGCGTGATCAACGGCATGGCGCTGCAGGACGCGCTCGAGCGGCAGGACGTACCGGTCCGCCTGCAGAGCGCCCTCGAGATCGCCCATGTCGCGGAGCCCTACGTCCGGCGGAAAGCGATCCGTCACCTGGACAAGGGTCGCGTCGTGCTCTTCGCAGCCGGGACGGGCAATCCCTACTTCACGACCGATACCGCCGCCGCGCTCCGGGCTGCGGAGATCGGCGCCGAGATCGTGCTCAAGGCGACCCAGGTCGATGGGGTCTACGACGCGGATCCCAACGAGCACCGCGAAGCGCGGCGCTACGATCGGTTGAGCTTCGGCGAGGCGATCGAACGGCGGCTCGGCTTCATGGATCAGACGGCGATCGCCTTGTGTCGGGAGAACGGGCTGCCGATCATGGTCTTCGACATGCGCGTTCCCGGGAACATCGTAAAGGCCGTGCGCAGGGAGCGGGTCGGGACGCTGGTGGACGAGGGGACCGAAGGGTTTCCGGACGAGGCGGTAGACTGAGTCCCGCGCGCGGCCGCGGGGCACGAGCCCGGCCCGGTCAGGGTCGGATCCCGCAGCCGAAGGATTTTCCGGTGCCGCGTACGGCGTCGGGCGTGACCGAGACGAACGAGCAGGAGGTGCAGCGAAATGGCGGACGAGGAAGACGTCCAGGCAGTGATCGACGAAGGCCGCGACGCAATGGAGAAGGCCCTCGAGCGATTTCGCAAGGAGCTGACGAAGGTGCGCACCGGCCGCGCGAGCACGAGCCTGCTCGACGGCATTACGGTCGACTACTTCGACACGCCGACCGCGCTCAATCAGCTCGCGACGCTCTCCGTCCCGGATCCGCGGATGATCGTGATCTCGCCCTTCGACAAGTCGGGCATTCAGCAGATCGAGAAGGCGATCCAGACCTCCGATCTCGGCATCACGCCGAGCAACGATGGCAAGGTGATCCGGATCGGAATCCCGCCGCTGACCGAGGAGCGCCGCAAGCAGCTCGTGAAGCAGGTCAAGAAGGTCGCCGAGGATCACCGCATCCGCGTTCGTGACGGCCGTCGCGACTCCCTCGGCCTGCTCAAGGATCTCGAGGAAGACGGTCTCTCCAAGGACGACCGTCATCGTGCCGAGAAGAAGGTGCAGGACGTGACCGACGAATACATCGGCAAGATCGACGAGCTCACGGCCCAGAAGGAGAAGGACGTCCTCGAGGTCTAGCCCTGCCGGCCGACCCGACGCGTCCTCGCTTCGACCCATGTCCCAGCCCACCTCGAACGACGAGAGAGTGCTCGACCCCGAAGTCGATCTCGCGCACGTCCCCGCGCACGTCGCCATCATCATGGACGGCAACGGGCGCTGGGCCGTCGAACGGGGACTCGAGCGCAACGCGGGCCACCGTGAGGGCATCGAGTCGGTGCGCGAGATCATCCGTGCGTGCCGCGACTACGGCGTCGAGGTCCTCACGCTCTACGCGTTCTCGATCGAGAACTGGAACCGGCCTAAGGGCGAAGTCTCGGAGCTGATGCGACTCCTCGAGGAATACCTCGAGACCGAGCTCGCCGAGGTGATGGAGCACAACGCGCAGGTGCGCTCCATCGGCCGCCTCGACCGGCTCCCCCCGAGCACCCGCCGCGCTGTTCAGCACGCCGTCGCCGAGACGGCGGACAACGACGGCATGAAGCTGGTCTTCGCCCTCTCGTATGGCGGCCGCACGGAGATCGTCGACGCGGCGCGGCGACTCGCGCGCGACGCCGAGCTCGGGCAGATCGATCCGGAAGGCCTCGACGAGAAGACGTTCGCTTCGTACCTCTACGCCCCGGACGTCCCGGACCCGGATCTGCTGATCCGGACCGGCGCGGAACAGCGCGTCTCGAATTTCCTGCTCTGGCAGATTGCCTACGCCGAGCTGCATCTGTCCGAGAAGATGTGGCCCGACTTCCGCCGCGCGGAATTCGAAGCCGCGATCGTCGACTACCAGCGCCGGGAGCGCCGCTTCGGCCTCACGAGCGACCAGGTCAAGGACGGCGAGGGCGGGGGCGCGTCTTGAGCGCGCCGAAGCGGCTCGCGCTCCTCGGGAGCACCGGCAGTATCGGCGAGCAGACCCTCGACGTCGTCGCCCGCCACCCGGATCGCTTCGACGTCGTCTCGATCGCGGCGGGCAGCCGCGTCGAGCGGCTGATCGAGCAGGCCCGCGAGTTCGCGCCTCGAGTGGTCTCGGTCGCGGACCCCGCGAACGTCGAGACGATTCGCGATGCCCTCGCGACGAGTGAGATCGCGGGCAAGGTCGACGTCGTCTCCGGCGACGCAGGGCTCGACGCGGTCGCGACCGAGCCGTCCGACCTCGTGGTCGCCGGGCTGGTCGGCGCGATCGGCCTGAGGCCGGTGCTCGCCGCGATCCGCGCGGGGCGGCCCATCGGGCTCGCTAACAAGGAAGTCATGGTCATGGCCGGCGCGCTCGTGCGCCGCGAGGCGAGCACGCACGGAAGCGAGATCATCCCGATCGACTCCGAGCACAGCGCGATCTTCCAGTGCCTCACGGGCAGCCGGCCCGAAGACGTCGCGCGGCTCATCCTGACCTGCTCCGGCGGCCCGTTCCGGACCTGGGCGCCCGAGCGGATCGAGCGAGCGAGCGTCGAAGAGGCCCTCGCGCATCCCAACTGGTCGATGGGCGACAAGATCTCGATCGACTCGGCGACGCTCATGAACAAGGGCCTCGAGGTGATCGAGGCGCGCTGGCTCTTCGACGTCCCGGCGGATCGGGTCGACGTCGTCGTGCATCCGCAGTCGATCGTGCACTCGCTGGTCGAGTACCAGGATCGCTCCGTGCTCGCGCAGCTCGGTCTGCCGGACATGCGCGTGCCGATCGCGGTCGCCCTCGCGTACCCGGAGCGCGTCGAGCTCGACGTGCCGCGACTCGACCTCGTCGAGCTCGCCCGGCTCGACTTCGAGGCGCCCGATCGGGAGCGGTTCCCGTGCCTCGACCTGGCGTATCGCGCGGTCGCGGGGAGCGAGGCGGCGCCGGCCGTACTGAACGCCGCGAACGAGGTCGCCGTGGAGGCGTTCCTCGCACGCCGGCTCGACTTCCCCGGGATCGCCGCGCTGAACGGCGCCGTCCTCGAGGCCCACCTCTCGGATCACGGCGGGCAGCGAGTGGACGCCCTCGACGAGGTGGTCGCCGCGGACGCCTGGGCGCGCGGGGCGGCCAGTGAATGGCTCGCCAAGCGGGAGCGGGGCGCCTGATGGTGCTGTTCGAGTTCTTCGACTCTCTGGTGGCCGTGATCCCGATGCTCGGGATCCTGATCGTGGTGCACGAGCTCGGCCACTTCCTGGTCGCGAAGGCGGTCGGGGTGCGCGTGCTCAAGTTCTCGATCGGGTTCGGCGCGCCGATCGGGTTCGGGAATTTTCGGCTGCGCTTCGAGCGGAACGGAACCGAGTACGTGATCGGCTGGATCCCGCTCGGAGGATTCGTGCGGATGCTCGGCGAGCCCTATCCAGGGGATGACGAGCTGGGGCCGCCGATCCCGGACGATGCCCGGGACGACGAGTTCCTCGAGCGCAAGCCGGTGTGGCAGCGCCTTTGTGTCGTCTTCGCCGGACCGGCGATGAACCTCTTGCTGCCCGTCGTGATCCTGATGGGCATGCTCTGGAGCGGGGTCGATCGCGCCGACGCGATCGTCGGCTTCGTCGAGGCAGGCTCCCCGGCAGAGATCGCGGGGGTGCTGCCGGGGGACCGGATCGTCTCGGTGGACGGCGAAGCGGTGCGACACTTCCGCGACGTTGCCTTCGCGGTCCGTGACCTAGCGCCGGGCGCGACGGTGACCCTCGGCCTCGAACACGACGCCGAGGCGCGCAGCGTCGACGTGACGCTGTCCAGCCAGGCCGTCCGCGACGGCTTCGGGGGAAACGAGCAGGTCGGTTGGATCGGCATCGCTCACGAACGCCGCGACAGTCGGATCGCCCTCACCGAACTCTCGTCGCCCGCCGGCGTGGCCGGGCTGCGTCCCGGAGACCGCGTGCGCGCGATCGGCGAGACCGAGGTCGATGGATGGGAAGGCCTCGCGAGTGCCCAGGCCGCGGCGCCTCCCGGACCCCAGACCTGGACCGTCGAACGTCCCCGCCCGCTTCCGCCCACAGCCCTCGCGCGCATCGAGCAGGGCGAAGTCGTCGAAGCGGAGGTCGACGAGCTCGAGCTGCGCGTTCCGTCGGCCACGGATCTCGCGGCCCTCGGCATCGTTCCCGCGACGGCGCTCGTCGGAAGCGTGAGTCCCGACAAGCCCGCCGCGCGCGCCGGTCTTCGCCGCGGAGACCTGATCCTGGCCGTCGACGGCGACCCGATCGGCAGCTTCCGCACTTTCGTCGCGAGGATCCAGACGAGCGAAGGGCGCGAGATGGCCGTCCGTTATGCCCGCGACGGAGAGATCCGGACGACGACGCTGAACGCGCAGGAGGAGACGGTCGACGGCCTCTACGACATCGAGGCGATGCGCGAGAAGGTCTACCGGATCGGCCTCGTCGCGCAGCCGGCGCTTCTCGCGGGCCCCTACGTCGAGCATCGCGTCCGCAATCCGCTCGTGTCGCTGCCGGAGGCGACGGCCGCCGCGTGGGAACTCACCGGGCGTTTCCTCGAAGCGGTCTCGCGCACCTTCTCGAAGGGCATGGGGGCGGACCAGATCTCCGGGCCGATCGGCATCGCCCGGATCGCGCGGGAGTCCCTCGACCGCGGCCTGATGGAGTACCTGCAATGGTTGATGCTCATCAGTATCAACCTCGCGATCATCAACCTCCTGCCGATCCCGATCCTCGACGGGGGTCAGGCGCTCATCTACACGATCGAAGGCATCAAGCGCTCACCCCTGTCGATGCGTGCGCGTGAATTCGCGAACTCCTTCGGCTTCGCGCTGCTCGTGCTGATCATGGGGCGCGCGTTCTGGAACGACCTGACGCCGACCTGGAATCGCTTCGTCGACTGGATCTCCTGCGCGCCCTGATCGCGGCGATCACCCATGCCCCTCAGACTCCTCGCCATCGAATCCGCGACGGACTGGCTCTCGATCGCCTTCGCCGAATACGAGACCGTCGCGAACGCGAAGACGCTTCTGTTATGCGAGGCGGAAGGCACTCGGCAGCACACGGCGCAGCTGATGCCCCTGATCGAGGGGGCGCTCGCCGAGCTCGGCTGGTCGGTCTCGCAGCTCGACGCCCTCGCGGTCTCCGCGGGTCCCGGCAGCTTCACGAGTCAGCGCATCGGTCTCGCGACCGCGAAGGGCCTCGCCTTCGGGCGCGACTGGCCAGGGGTCGCGGTGTCGACGCTCGAGGCGATGGCGCTCGGCGCGTTCGAGGAGGGGACGGTCGGTGACGTCGTCGTGCCGCTGCTCGATGCGCGCCGGGGCGAGTGGTACGCGGGCGGCTGGCGGCGCTCGGAGACCGGGTACGAAGTCGCCTTGCCCGAGGGTCTCTACGATCCGGCGACTCTGGCCGCGGATCTTCCGGGCGCGGTCACGCTCTGCTGCCCCGACCGGGCCGGCTGGGAGGTCGAGTTCGTCGACGCGAGCATCGACCCCGAAGGCCGGATCGAGGGGCGCGCCGCGCGGCCTCGCGCGGACCGCGTCGCGAGTCTCGGGATCGCCGCCCTCGAGCGCGGCGAGGGCGCGCCGGTCGAAGCGCTTCGCGCCCGTTACCTGCGCCGGGCAGAGGCGGAGGCGCAGCGCCTCGGCGGCCCGGTCGAGCAGGGCGAGGTGGCCCGAGTCGCGAAGGCGCCGACCCGACCCTGAGCGTCGCGCAGGCCCGCGAGGAGTCTCCCGGGGCCCGCGGGCCTGTCCGGCCTGCGTCGCTGGCGCGGACCGAAAACGTCGCGTAATCTCGCGCGCTTAGCGCTCTCGAACACCGTAGGGAGACGCTCCGGTCTCGCTCGGCGGCCCTGCCGGCCTGCCCACGGAGCCCCGGATTCACGAGCACGCCCAGACCCGTTTCCCGTCCCAAGCCGCCGCAGGCGACCGACTCCGCTCGGCGTCGAGCACGCGCAACCCAAGGATCCGACCTTCACATGGCACTCGACATCTACTACGACAAGGACGCGGATCTCGGACGAATTCAGTCCAAGAAGGTCGCGATCATCGGATACGGCAGCCAGGGCCACGCCCATGCCCAGAACCTCCACAACTCGGGCGTCGAGGTGATCGTCGGTCTCCGCAAGGACTCGTCGAGCTGGAAGAAGGCCGAGGGCGCCGGGCTCCGCGTGGCGACGGTCTCCGACGCCAGCCGCGAAGCCGATCTGATCATGCTGACGGTCCCCGACGAGCTCTGCCGCGGCATCTACGAGGACGAGGTCGCCCCGAACCTCGAGGCCGGCAACTACCTCGCCGTCGCCCATGGGTTCAACATCCACTTCGAGGCCGTGATTCCCCCCTCGGAGGTGAACGTGATCATGATCGCGCCCAAGGGCCCCGGCCACACGGTCCGCGACCACTACGAGCAGGGCCGCGGCGTGCCGTGCCTGATCGCGGTGCACCAGGATCCCTCCGGTGACGCCAAGCAGATCGCGCTCGCCTATGCGTCGGCGATCGGCGGCGGTCGCTCGGGCATCATCGAGACGACCTTCCGCGAGGAGACCGAGACGGATCTCTTTGGCGAGCAGGCGGTGCTCTGCGGCGGCCTCACGTCGCTGATGCAGGCCGGCTTCGAGACCCTCGTCGAGGCGGGCTACGCCCCGGAGATGGCCTACTTCGAGTGCATCCACGAGACGAAGCTGATCATCGACCTGATCTACGAAGGCGGCATCGCGAACATGCGCTACTCGGTCTCGAACACCGCCGAGTACGGCGACTTCGTGTCCGGCCCGCGCGTGATCGACGACAGCGTGAAGGCGCGCATGAGGGACGTCCTCACGGACATCCAGACGGGCGAGTTCGCCAAGCGCTTCGTGCTCGAGAACCAGGCCGGCAACCTCGGCATGCACGCGCGCCGCCGCGCGGCTGCGGAGCACCAGCTCGAAGAAGTCGGTGCCCGACTGCGTGGGCTGATGCCTTGGCTCAGCGAGCGACAGCTCGTGGACAAGTCGAAGAACTAGCGCGCCGGACAGCGGAGGTTCCTCGTTGACCGAAGAGCCCGAGAAGAAGCGCCGACGCCGGAGACGACGTCGGAGGCGAGACGATCCGGATCGCGCGGGGTTCGCGGCGCTGCTGCCGCAGCTGCTGACGACGGGGAACCTCGCGGCGGGCTTCTACGCGATCGTGAAGGCGAGCAGCGGCGACGTCGTGATCGCCTCCTACGCGATCTTCGTGGCGGCGCTCTTCGACATCCTCGACGGTCGCGCCGCGCGCATGACCGGTAACGTGAGCAGGTTCGGCGCCGAGTACGACTCGATCGCCGACACCGTGTCCTTCGGCGTCGCGCCCGCGGTGCTGGCGTTCTACGCCGGCGACTTCGCGAGTCTCGGCTGGGCCGGTTGGGTGATGGCCTTCACGTACACGGCGTGCGCGTCGCTCCGCCTCGCGCGGTTCAACGTGCGATCGGGGCGCTACCAGGGGCGCTTCGACGGCATGCCGACGCCGGCCGGCGCGGGCATGGTCGTGTCGACGGTGTGGTTCAAGAATTTCCTGGTCGGGCCGGAGGTCGGTCTCGGATTGCCGGCGCTGGTGCCGGCGCTGGGCGTGTTCTTCCTCGGGCTGCTGATGGTGAGCCCGGTCCCGTACCACAGCGGCAAGAACCTCCGCTTCGGTCAGAGCTACTCGACGACGGTGATCTCGCTGATCGTGCTGCTGCTGCTGATTCTGGAGCCCGGCCTCAACTTCTTTCTCGTCGGCGTGGTCTACGTGATCGCCGGGCCGGCGGGCATGCTGTGGCGCTGGAAGACCGGGCGTGAGCTGATTCCGGCCGAGGAGAACGGACCGCCGGGCGCGGAAGCCGAGTCGCCGAACGTCACGCCGATCGGAGACCGGCTCCAGGCGGAAGGCTCCGCCCAAGCTGGTACCTCCCAGGGAGGAGAGACCGCCTGATGACCGAGACGATCCGGATCTTCGACACGACCCTGCGTGACGGCGAGCAGTCGCCGGGCTGCAGCATGAACCTGCAGGAGAAGCTCGCCCTCGCGCGCCAGCTCGAGAAGCTCGGCGTCGACGTGATCGAGGCGGGCTTCCCGATCGCGAGCGACGGCGACTTCGAAGCCGTCCAGGCGATCGCCAAGGAGATCCAGGACGCGACGGTCTGCGGCCTCGCGCGGACCGGCCAGATGGACGTCGAGCGCGCGGCGCGCGCCGTCGAGGGTGCGCGCCACAGCCGGATCCACACCTTCATCGCCACCAGCGACATCCACCTCGAGCACAAGCTCCGCATGTCCCGCGAGCAGGTCCTCGCCGAAGTCGACCGCGCGGTTCGCCAGGCTCGCGACGAGGTCGAAGACGTCGAGTTCTCCGCCGAGGACGCGACGCGCTCCAATCACGACTTCCTGGTCGAGGTCTTCTCGACCGCGGTCGCCGCTGGCGCCACGACGCTCAACGTGCCGGACACCGTCGGCTACACGACGCCGAAGGAATACGGCGAGCTGATCGCCTTCCTCCGCGAGCGCGTCGAAGGCGCCGAGAACGCGATCTTCTCGGTCCATTGCCACAACGACCTCGGCCTCGCGGTCGCCAACAGCCTGTCCGCGATCCGCTCCGGCGCGCGTCAGGTCGAGTGCACCGTGAACGGCATCGGCGAGCGCGCCGGCAACACGAGCCTCGAAGAGGTCGTGATGGCGATCAAGACCCGCAACGAGGAATTCGACGGGATCGACACCGCGATCGAGACGCGCGAGATCTATCCGTCGAGTCGGCTCCTGTCCTCGGTCACCGGCGTCCAGGTCCAGCCGAACAAGGCGATCGTCGGCGACAACGCCTTCGCCCACGAAGCGGGCATCCACCAGGACGGCGTCCTCAAGGCGGCGATCACCTACGAGATCATGACGCCCGAGTCGATCGGTCGCGCGAGCAACGAGCTCGTGCTCGGGAAGCACTCCGGGCGCCACGCCTTCCGCGACCGACTCGAAGAGCTCGGCTTCGCGGTCGAGGGCGAGGAGTTCGAGCGCGCCTTCAAGCGCTTCAAGGATCTCGCCGACGCCAAGAAGGTCATCTACAACGAGGACCTCGAGGCAATCGTCGCCGACAGCGTCCAGACCGCGGGGGACCGCTTCCTCTTCGAGGAGCTCGTGCTCACCTGCGGCAGCGACGGCCCGCCCAACGCAAAGGTCGTGCTCGACCTCGACGGCGAGCGGAAGCACACGGAGGCGTCGGGCGTCGGCCCCGTCGACGCGATCTTCCGTGCGATCTCGGACCTGACCGGGACCGGCAGCGAGCTGATCCAGTACCAGGTCCACGCGGTCACGGCCGGACTCGACGCGCAGGGCGAGGTCTCCGTCACGATCGAAGAGGGTTGCCGCCGCGTCATCGGCAACGGCGTCCACGAAGACGTGATGGTCGCGAGTGCGAAGGCCTATGTGAACGCGCTCAACAAGCTCGAGTGGCACAAGCAGCGGCACGAGACGGACGAGCCGAAGGGCATCTGACCGAAGCGGACCGGGGGACCGATTCTGCGTGGTCGCCGGCGAGGGCGCTCGCTAAGGTGCGCCCGCCATGTCCCCGGCCCTTCGCACGTCCCGCCGATTCCGCCGCGGAATCGGTCTCTGCCTTCTGACATGCGCGGCGATCGCATCGCCGGCGTTCGCGCACGAAGACGAGCCGGTCGAGTCGATGGTCGTCTTCGGCCGCGCAGCACGGCAGATCGGGCACGCGAAGGCCGCGTCCGAAGGGCGGGTCGGCGGCCTCGATCTCGCGTTGCGGCCGACCGATCGCGTCGGCGAGCTGCTCGAGGCGGTGCCCGGGCTGATCGCGACCCAGCATTCGGGGGCCGGCAAGGCCAACCAGCTCTTCCTGCGCGGCTTCAACCTCGATCACGGTACCGACTTCGCGGCTCACTTCGACGGCGTCCCGATCAACTTCCGCACCCACGGCCACGGGCAGGGCTACCTCGATCTCAACTTCCTGATCCCGGAGCTCGTCGAGTCCATCGACTTCCGGAAGGGGCCGTACCGCGCCGACGTCGGCGACTTCGCCTCCGCCGGCGCCTCGCTCCTTCGCAGCTACGACGCGCTCCCGGAGTCGATCGTGTCGGTGACCGGCGGCGAACATCGCTACGTGCGCGGGGTGGTCGCGACGAACGTGCCCGTCGACGAGGGCGAGGCGATCGTGGCCCTCGAAGGCCGCACCTTCGACGACCCCTTCGACCTGTCCGCGAACCTGCTGCAGCTGAAGGGCTTCGCCAAACGCACGCTGCCGCTCGCCGGCGGCACGCTCCGGCTGAGCGGCCTCGGCTACTACGGCGAGTGGGACTCGACGGATCAGGTGCCGCGCGACGCGATCGAGACGGGTCGGATTTCGCGACTCGGCTTCCTCGACCCGGATCTCGGGGGCGAGACGCTGCGCCTGTCGGCGAACGCCGAGTGGGTCGAGGACGGTCCGTCCCCGCTGCGCCTGTGGACGTATCTCCTCTACTACCGGCTCGAGCTCTTCTCGAACTTCACCTACTTCGTCGATCGCGATCCCGAGGGCGACGAGCTCGAGCAGCGCGACGAACGCTTCGCCTGGGGCGCCCGCGCCGACACGACCTACGAGGGCGTCGTCTTCGACTCCGTCGACGTGACGCTTGGCGCAGAGACGCGTCTCGACGTGATTCCCGAGATCGGTCTGTACCGCACGATGGGTCGACGCCGCTTCGAGACCGTGCGCGAGGACTCGGTGACGGAGTGGTCGGGGTCGGGCTGGCTCGAGACGTCCTGGTCGCCGGTGCATTGGATGACCTGGACGGCGGGGCTGCGCGGCGACCTCTTCGTGTTCGACGTCGACGCGCGCACGGGCGTGGGCGCGTCGACGAACTCCGGGCGCGAGGTCGACGGCCTCGTGAGTCCGAAGCTCGGGCTCGTGCTGCACCCGCTCGACTCGGTCGAGCTCTACGTGAACGCGGGCGGGGGCTTCCACTCGAACGACGCGCGGGGCACGACGATCTCGATCGACCCGGGTACCGGGCTGGCGGCCCCGACCGTCGATCCGCTCGCTCGACAATGGGGCGCCGAGCTCGGCTCACGTTGGCAACCGGACGACCACCTCCACCTGACCGCCGCGGTCTGGTGGCTGAGATCCGAGTCCGAGCTCGTGTTCGTCGGCGATGGCGGATTCACCGAGGTGCAGGGCAGCAGCCGCCGCTTCGGCGTCGAGGTCACGGGTTTCGCGAAGCCCTGCGACTGGCTCGCCCTCGACGCGAGCTACGCCTGGTCGAGCGCGGACTTCACGGGCATGCCGGGTGGCGCCGATCGCGTGCCGAACGCCCTCGAGACGGTCGTGTCCGCCGGGGCGACGGTCACCGCCGGCGGCTTTTCGGCCAGTCTCCGCTTGCGCCACCTCGGCGCGTACCCCCTGAACGAGACCAACACCCAGCGCGCCGGCAGCACGACCCAGGTCAACCTCGGGGCCGGCTACGACTGGGAGCGCTTTCGTCTCGCGTTGACCGTCGTGAATCTGTTCGATTCCAAGGACAGCGACATCGAGTATTTCTTCGCCTCGAAGATCGACCCGGGCCCGGGGGCGCCGGTCGACGACGTCCACCGGCACCCCGTCGCGCCGCGACAGGTCCGCGTGACCTTCGCTGCGCGCTTCTGACGCGTCCCCGCCGGTTCCCGCTCGTATCCGCTAGGCTCCGCGCCCGCGCGAGCGCTGGCGACGCTGGCCCGCGCACTCCGCTCCAACGAGGTTTCAAGTGGCAGAGAAGATCCTATTGCTCCCCGGGGACGGCATCGGCCCCGAGGTCACCGAGCAGGCGCGTCTCGTCCTCGAGAAGGCCGGCGCCGGCGCCGGACTCAGCTTCGAGTTCGAAGAGGAGCTGATCGGCGGCTGCTCGATCGACGCGCACGGGACGCCCCTGCGCGACGAAGTGATCGAGAAGTGCCGGGCCAGCCGCTCGGTCCTGCTCGGCGCCGTCGGCGGTCCGAAATGGGACGACATGCCCGTCGACGTGCGGCCCGAGAAGGGGCTGCTCGCGATCCGGAAGGCCCTCGGGCTCTTCGCGAACCTGCGCCCGGCCCAGGTGATGCCCGCGCTCGTGAACGCCTCGGCGCTTCGCCCCGACATCGTCGAAGGCGTCGACATGCTCGTGGTGCGCGAGCTGACCGGCGGCATCTACTTCGGCGAGCCCCGCGGCCGCGAGGGCGAGAAGGGCAACCGCTCCGCCGTCAACTCGATGGTCTACGACGAGCACGAGGTCGACCGCATCACCCGCGTCGCGTTCGAGCAGGCGCGGCTGCGCCGCAACCACGTGACCCACGTGCACAAGGCGAACGTGCTCGACGTGTCCCAGCTCTGGATGGAGGTCGTCGACGAGGTCGCCAAGGACTACCCGGACGTGGAGCTGGCGCATCAGCTCGTCGATTCGTGCGCGATGCTGCTCGTGCAGGAGCCCAAGCGCTTCGACGTGATCGTGACCGGCAACCTCTTCGGCGACATCCTGTCGGACGAGGCCGCGATGATCACCGGCTCGCTCGGGATGCTGCCCTCCGCCTCGCTCGCCGAAGGCGGCTTCGGCCTCTTCGAGCCGGTCCACGGCTCGGCCCCCGACATCGCGGGCAAGGATCTCGCGAACCCGCTCGCCGCGATCCAGAGCGCGGCGATGCTGCTCGAGACCGCGTTCGCCGCGAAGGATGCGGCCGGCGCGATCCGCCAGGCCGTGACCGACGTGCTCGACGCGGGCCATCGCAGCGGCGACCTGCTGCTGCCGGGCGAGACCCGCGAGACGGTCGGCTGCAAGCGGATGGGCGAGCTCGTCCTCGAAGCGCTCGGCTAGCCCGGGCCGTCAGGAGTCCGCCATCGATGCCTATGCCGCAGGGTGACCCGTACCGGATCGTGATCTTCGGCGTGACCGGCCAGATCGGCCAGGAGCTCGTGGATCGCCTCGACGAGAGCGAGTGGAACGTCGCCGAGCTGATCGGGGTGGCTTCGCCGGACTCCGCGGGTCAGACCTTCACGTTCCGGGGCGAGGAGCTCGACGTCGCCAGCGAGTGGCCGGTGCTCAAGGGGCGGGACCTCGTGTTCCTGGCGAGTCGGGGCGTCGACGCCCTCGAGGTCGTGCGGGAGTGCCTCCGAGCCGAGGTCGCGTGCATCGACCTGACCGGTGCGGTCGCGGGGCAGGAGGCCGTGCCGCTGCCTTTCGATGCCGAGGAGGCGGCGGGGCTGGGGGCTGCCCCGCTCGTGGCTGCGGCGAGTCCGACGGCGCTCGCGTGGGCGGCGGTGCTGCGCGCGGTCGCCGGGGACGGACGGGTCGTCCGGGCCGTCGGGACGGTGCTCACGAGCGCCGCGGCCCATGGCCGGGCCGGCGTCGTCGCGCTCTCCGAGGAGTCGATCGCGCTCTTCAATCAATCCAGCGGTCCGGACCCCGGGCCGGCGGGCCAGTCGGTCGCGTTCGACGTGATCCCCGGCGGCGTCGAGGTGGAGCGCGTGCGCGGCGAGCTCGTGCGCGCCTGTGGCGGCGGAATCGCGACGGCGATCTCCGCGGCCCAGGTGCCGACCTTCGTGGGCGAGGGCGCGTCGATCCTGATCGAGCTGGATCACGCGACCGATGCCGGGACGCTCGCCGCGCGGCTCGAGACCTCATCGCAGCTGAACGTCATCGCCGACGGTCCGGGCAGTCGTGGGCTGGTCGCGGTCGAAGATGCGGGTCCGGAGCCGGCGGGTCCGACGCTGCGCGACGCAGCCGGGGAGTCCGGCGTGCTCGTAGGGCGGATCGAACCGGAGCCGTCGCTCGCCGAGGGACATGGCTGGCGGCTGTGGCTGACGATGGACCCGCTCAGGGTGGCAGCGGACCACGCGCTCGAGATCGGCGCGGCGCGGCTCGGCGCGGCGTGACCGAGGGCGGACGCGCAGCGTGACCGCCGACCGAGACGAGGCGCGGACGCGCACGTTCCGGCTGGTCCTCGAATACGACGGGCGCGACTTCGAGGGCTGGCAGGTCCAGGCCGGGCCGCGCCCCTCGCGGACCGTGCAGGGCGTCCTCGCCGACGCGATCGCCTCGGTGACCGGCGAGACGCCGCGAGTGCGCGGCGCCGGGCGCACCGACGCCGGCGTCCACGCCGAGGCCCAGGTCGCCAGCGTGGTCGTGGCGACCGGGCTTCCGCCGGAGCGGCTGCAGGCGGCTCTCAACGCGCGCCTTCCGGAGGACGTGGGCGTGCGGGGCTGCCGTGAGGCCGCGGCCGGCTGGGACGCCCTGCGGGCGGCTCGTGGGAAGCACTACCGCTACCGGATCTGGAACGGGCCGAACCGGTCGCCGCTCCGGAGCGGGCGCTGGTGGTGGGTCAAGGAGGCACTCGACATCGACGCGATCGCGGCGGCCGCCCGGGCCTTCGAGGGACGGCACGACTTCGCGGCGTTCCAGGCGGCGGGGTCGTCCGTGAAGACGACGGTGCGGACGGTGACGCGGTGTGCGGTGACGGGCGAGTCGAGGGGGGAGCTCGTCCTCGATGTCCAGGGCGAGGGCTTCCTGCGGCACATGGTCCGGAACCTGGCAGGCACCCTCGTCGAGATCGGACGCGGGCGCTGGGAAGTGGCCCGGGCTGGGGAGATCCTCGCCAGCGTCGATCGCGGTCGGGCGGGGCCGACGGCCCCGCCGCATGGCCTGTGTCTGGTCCGGGTCGACGATGACGAGGGACGGGGCGAGTCCCCGCCGGGAGACGGCGCGCCCTGAGAGGGCGTTTCGGTTGACTCCGACGGTCCCGTCGGGTAAACAATCGCGGTCCTGGACGCCCCTCCCGGGGGCGACAGGTGCGTCTCGCGCTGAAGCCGGCTGAGCCGGCGAGCGAGGGACCTCCCGAAACAGACCGAGTCCGCTGACTCGCTCCGCTGGCGATCGATCGCCACGGCTGAGCGACCACGGACGCTCGATTTCCACCGGCCGGGTCGCGCCGTCTGTGCCCGCCGGATCGTGAACGAAGAAGGAACCGACGCCCGATGGCCAATCGAGCCTTTGCCGCGACGAAGAGCGTGAGCAGCGACGAGGTGGATCGCGAGTGGTACGTGGTGGATGCCGAGGACCTGGTCCTCGGTCGCCTCGCGACCCGGATCGCGACCGTCCTGCGCGGGAAGCACAAGCCCAGCTTCACGCCGCATTCCGATACCGGTGACCACGTGATCGTCGTGAACGCCGAGAAGGTCATGCTCACCGGCCGCAAGCGGGAGCAGAAGACCTACTACCGCCACAGCGGCTACCAGGGCGGAACCAAGTCGATCACCGCCGACAAGCTGCTGGCGTCGGCGCACTCCGATCGAGTCGTGCGCAACGCGGTGCGCGGCATGCTGCCCAAGAACAGTCTCGGCCGGAAGATGCTCTCGAAGCTGCGCGTCTACGCCGGTCCCGACCATCCCCACGCCTCTCAGAAGCCCGAGGAGCTCCCCGTTGTCTAGCACTGCACCCGCCACCGGCGTCATCCAGACCACCGGCAAGCGCAAGAGCGCGATCGCCCGCGTCCGCCTCAAGCTGGGCTCCGGCCAGATCGTCGTGAACGGCAAGTCGATGGACGAGTACTTCCCCCGCGAAGCGCTCCAGATCCTCGTTCGCGGCCCCTTCGAGAAGACCGAGAGTCTCGGCCGCTACGACATCGAGGCGAACCTCAACGGCGGCGGCGTCGCCGGCCAGGCGGGCGCTCTCCGCCACGGCATCGCGCGCGCGATCGAGAAGCTCGACGAGACCCAGCGCGGCACGCTGAAGCGCGCGGGCTACCTCACGCGCGACCCTCGAAAGAAGGAGCGCAAGAAGTACGGACAGAAGGGCGCTCGCGCGCGCTTCCAGTTCTCGAAGCGCTAGGGCGCGATCGAAAACGACGTTTCAGCCGGCCGGGCTCCCTCTGGAGACCCGGCCGGTGTCGTTTCGGGACCGGTCGGGATCGCCCCGATTGACGCCCGACCCGGGCTCCCGCTATAAACGTCCGGACCCCCCCGGTCGAAGCAGGTGTGCGTGCAAACGAACTCCGCAGCGACCGCATCGCTGCGCTCCGCTGTGCCGAACCATAGAACGGCACGACAGTGGTTCGAGTGATCCGGCGGATCACCCGAAATCACAAGCAAAACGTCGTGAGAATCGTACCCACGACGTCGACGGCGGAGTTCCCCCGGTGACATCCCCGGCTGAAATAGACGCCACTTTGTCCATGACAGAAGAGGCGGGCCAAGGCATGTACTCCGCGTCCGATCCGACGGAGCTGGGTCTCTCCGTTTCGGCGATGGTCTGGCGCGGGGGCGAGCTCTTGTTGATGCGTCGATCCGACAACGGCTGCTGGGGATTGCCCGGCGGCTTCGTCGAGATCGGCGAGTCCGTTTCGGACGCGGCCCGACGCGAGGTCGCCGAGGAGACGGGGTGGAAGGTGGAGGTCGGCGCGTTGATCGGGGTCTACTCGGATCCCGGGACCAACGTGGTTGACTACGGCAAAAAAAAAGGCGCGGGTCCCGACGGCGGAGATCGGCGTGTGCAGATCGTAAACCTTTGCTTTCGGGCGGAGGCGATCGAAGCGGGCGAGATGACGACGCCCGACGAGACCTTGGAAATGGGATTCTTCGCAGCCGACGCGCTGCCCGAGCCCTTCGTTCCGATCCACGCGATCCGGATCGAGGACGGGCTGGCGGGGCGCGCCGAGGCGGCGGTCAGGTGACGACACGAATGGCGAGTGTGACGGGGGCGTTTTCATGCAAGAGGGCGCCGGGGGGAGAGCAACGATGAGTCCGCGACCGACCAAGTACATCTTCGTGACGGGCGGCGTGATGTCGTCTCTGGGCAAGGGACTCGCATCCGCCTCGATCGGCGCGCTGCTCGAGGCCCGCAGCCTGAAGGTGACGTTCCTGAAGCTCGACCCGTACCTGAACGTCGATCCGGGAACGATGAATCCGTTCCAGCACGGCGAGGTCTACGTGACCGAGGACGGGGCCGAGACGGACCTCGACCTGGGCCACTACGAACGCTTCACGACGACCGCGCTCAGCCAGGTCAACAACATGACCGCGGGCCGGATCTACGACCAGGTGCTCTCCGCCGAGCGCCGGGGCGACTATCTGGGCGGGACCGTCCAGGTCATCCCCCACGTGACCGACGCCATCAAGGGCGCCATCCGGGCCGCGAGCCAGGACTGCGACGTGATCCTGGTCGAGATCGGCGGCACCGTCGGCGACATCGAGTCGCTGCCCTTCCTCGAGGCCATCCGTCAGTTCCGGGCGGACGCCGGACGGGAGAACTGCTGCTTCATCCACGTCGCCCCGGTCCTCTATCAGTCGACCGCCGGTGAGGTGAAGACCAAGCCCGTTCAGCACTCGGTCAAGGAGCTGCAGACCGTCGGCCTCGCCCCCGACATCATCCTCTGTCGCACGGACCGCTACCTCGAGAAGAGCATCAAGAGCAAGATCGCGCTCTTCTGCAACGTCGACGAAGACGCCGTCATCACCGCCAAGGACGTGAGCTCGATCTACGAGGTCCCGCTCGCCTTCGCGAAGGAGAACCTCGACGAGAAGATCGCGCAGGTCCTCAACATGTGGACCGGCCGACCGGACCTGCGGCATTGGGAGCGTCTGTTCAACGTCCAGCAGAATCCCGAGAAGCAGATCCGGATCGCGATGGTCGGCAAGTACGTCGACCTGACGGAGAGCTACAAGTCGCTGAACGAGGCGCTCTACCACGGCGGCTTCGCCTGCGCGGGCGAGGTGAAGATCGAGTACGTCGACTCGGAGAAGCTCGTGGACACGTCGACCCTCGCGGGCTTCGACGGCATCTGCGTCCCGCACGGCTTCGGCTCTCGCGGCGTCGAAGGCAAGATCCGCGCGATCCAGTACGTGCGTGAGAACGAGATCCCGTTCCTCGGCATCTGCCTCGGCATGCAGATGGCCTGCATCGAATTCGGCCGCAACGTCGTCGGCCTCGACGGCGCGCACTCCTCCGAGATGGTCGAGGACTCGCCGCACCCGGTGATCGACATCCTGCCCGAGCAGAAGGAAGTGGAGGATCTGGGCGGCACGATGCGCCTGGGCGCCTACCCCTGTGTGCTGCAGCCCGGCTCCAAGGCCGCGGATGCCTACGGCAAGCTCGAGATCAGCGAGCGACACCGCCACCGCTGGGAGTTCAACGAGGACTACAAGGACCAGTTCCAGGCGGCGGGCATGCTCTTCTCCGGCTCGAGCCCCGACGGCCGACTCGTCGAGGTGATCGAGATCCCGAGCCATCCCTTCTTCGTGGCGTCGCAGTTCCACCCCGAGTTCAAGAGCAAGCCCTTCGACCCCCACCCGCTCTTCGAGGCATTCGTGCGGGCGGCGGGCAAGCGGAGTCAGGGCGCGGAGCCGGCGCCGACCGAGGAATAAGCGCCCGTCGAGCGGTCGCGAAGGGCGGCAAGCCCGCCGCGAATCCGCTAAAACCTGTGCTCTCGTGGGGCGTTAGCTCAGCTGGCTAGAGCGCCGTGTTCACACCGCGGAGGTCGGTGGTTCGAGTCCACTACGCCCCACCAGCATTTTTCGCGTTCGCACATCAACGCGGGTTCGGAACGGTTTCCCGCCTGACTGCATTCGCGCTTTCTGGTCTGACCATAGAGGGACGCGATGCACCGGCCGACGGTGCTCGCCCGTACGCTCGCGGTAGACTGGAGCGCCCACTGACGACTTCGTCGTCGGTCGTGGCCCGGTAGCTCAGCTGGATAGAGCGCCAGCCTCCGAAGCTGGAAGTCGCGCGTTCGAATCGCGCCCGGGTCACCATTTTACCGATCGGCGCTCTGCGCCTCTCGCCCGGCACGGTGGCCGGGCTTGCGCCGAGGGCTCTGGGGATGCGCGCGTGGCAGAGCGCGCCGCGTCGAGGAGCCGGCTTCGGAAAGATGCTGGAAGGGAGCTGCGAGCGATTAGCGAGCAGCGAGTAGGAGTGTCTCTGCGCGCAACGCGCGCGGAGACGCGAAGGTTCCGCGCGTTCGAATCGCGCCCGGGTCACCATTCCTTTTCCCTCGGCGCGTGCGCGCCTCTCGATCGGCCCTGGTGGCCGATCTTGCGCTGAGGGCTCTGGGCGTGCGCGCGCACGGTGCCCGGCTTGCGTGTTCGCTAGCTCCGCACCTTCGCCATGTCGCGCATGTTCGTCACCTGGCCGGCTTCGTCGCCTAGCAGGACGTCGTTGTAGTGGCGTTCGCCGCGGTGGTGGCCGCCGCCGGTGCGGCCGTAGCCCATGAGGATGCAGCTCCGGAACGGCCCTTCGGTTCCGGTCGGGGGCGGGGCGACGTGTAGACCGTCGCCGAAGTGGAAGGTGATGTCGCCGGGCTGTGCGGGCGGGCCGACGCCAGTCGGGGCGGATGCGGCGTCTCCTTCGATGAAGGGGAACGAGCTCTGCCAGGAGCTCGGGAGGAAGCGGATCTGTCCGGCTTCCGGGGTGTTCGGGCCGAGGAAGATGCTGAGCACCGCGGTCGGGCACATGCTCGCGTGGCCGCCCATGCCGCAGTCGCGGTGCCAGGGCAGGTCGCCTAGGCCTTCGGCGACGCCGGGCTGCTTCCAGAGGAGCGCCATGCCGTCCTTGTCCTCGGCGCGCTGCTTGTGCTCCATGGGGACGTCACACAGCTCGGCGAACCGCTCGAGTCGCGGGTCGCCGTAGAGCGCGCGGATGTTGGGCTGCGCGCCGGCGCGGAGTACGCGACACAATACGGAGTCGCCGGCCTCGTTCTTACCCCACCAGGATTCCTGGTCGCCTTCGACCGCAGCGGCGCGCAGGCGTTCGCCGTCTTCGCGGAGCGTCGCGACTTCTTCCGGCGAGAGGACATTGCGCACCCAGAGGTAGCCGACGACGCGGAGGAACTCGGCCATCTCGGCGGGATCGTCGTCGACCTCGAAGGACCGGGTCGGGTCGATCGCGCGGCCGCGCGCGTCGCGCAGGTCGATGGCGTCGGGGTCGTAGACCGGACGATCGCGGAACATCCAGCGCAGGGCCGGCTCCCACTGCAGCAGGTCCATCAAGTCGCCGCGAACCGTCTTCGCGCGGTCGCCGTAGACCAGGCCGGCGGAGGATTCGAGGTCTTCCGTCAGGTCGACGAAGCTCTCGCGGGCGAGCTCGACGACCGTCGCGGCACCCGCGTCGCCGGACTCGACGCCGATCCGGCCCGTGTCGGCGGAGGGCGTGTAGGTGAACGAAGCCCCGGACTCGCGCTCGCGGATCGCGAAGGGGCCGAGCGTGGCCGCGTAGGAGGTAGGGAGCCGGCTCTCGCGTTCGGCGAGGCTCTGGGCGAGTCGCAGCTGGTGGTAGTCCTCGAAGGAGGTCGCTTCGGTCGGACGGGGTGCGGCCATCTCGGATCCTCTTCTTCGCGTGGACGTGAGTTGGGACGACCCGGAAAGCGTAGCGACACCTGCTACTCGCTGTCCTCGTCCGGCAAGCGCTGCTGGGGCCCCAGCTCCTCGCCCCATTGGTAGTCGCTCCGGCGAAGCAGGCAGCGTTCGCCGCGTCGCGGCAGCTCGTTGCCCTCGACCTCGAAGATCGGGTCGATCTCGTCCTTCACGTCCGGATCGCCCAGGTGCAGGTCGCCGACGACCCCCGACGGCTCCGCGTCCACTGCGAGCCCGGTTCGTAAGACCTGGACGAGCAGGTCACAGCGGTACTGCACCGAGTCGAGATCATCGTGTCGCATCTGCTCCGCGAACATGTGCCGCTCGATCGCGGCGAGGTGGGCGTTCATGTCCCAATCGCAGCGCTCGGCTCGACCGCCGGAGTCGAGCATGCAGATGTCGTGGTTCCGACAGGCGAGATCGACGGTATCGATCGGGCGCGTGCGATAGAGGTCGAGGACCCGGTCACGGCGCACCTTTGCGGGCAGCGCCCGGAAGTCCTTCGCCCAGCCCTCGCTCGGGATCTCGATCCGCGGATAGTCGCGGCCGCAGAAGCAGCCGTAGCGGAAGTCGCGGCTGAGCGTCGTGCTCGCCACCGCGGGACGTCGGCAGGGCGTCGACTCGGCGATCGCGCGCTCGATCTCGGGGTTGAGCGGCGGGAAGGCCTGTGGGTCGGGCCGATAGCTGGCCGAAGCGCAGCCGTAGCTCGTGCCGAGCAGGAAGAGCAGGGTTGCGGAAAGGCGCAGGGCGGTGCGCGCAGTCGTCATCGGATCGCTCCGGGAAGCGAAGAAGAGGCTTCCCATTGCGGGGGGCGAGGGGAGTCTAACCGGATGAAGCGCGCGCGTCGCGCAGAACGGTCGATCGGGTCGACTGCGGTAGTCTCGGGCGCCGATGGCCGCCGACGATCGCGATCGAGAGGAGCCCGGGACCGAAGCGCAGCGCGACGCGGTGACGTCGGTCGATGCGCTCGTGCGCCTGCTCGAGTCCCTGGTCGACGATCCGGAAGCCATCCAGGCGCTGGACGACGAGATTCACGAGCGGCTCCGGATCGCAGCAGGTCGCCTGGCGCTGCCGGATCGCTCCGAGCGGCGTCGGTTCGCGCGAGTTCGTCGCGGCGCGCGCCGACGCGAACGCCGCGAGCGGGACGACGCGGCGCTCGAGGCGACGAGCAATCGCGCGCGCAAGCGGGCGCTGGCGTTTCCGGCACCTCCGCCCGATGCGTCGCTCGAGCCCGAGGCGCGGCGGCTCCTCGAGCACCAGGCGCGCGAGCGAGAGGCGGACGCGAGCCGCGCCCGACTCGACAGCCCGCGCGACTGCTACGTCTGCAAGGCCGAGTTCGACCTCGTCCACCACCACTACGATTCGATGTGCCCGGACTGCGCCTCGCTCAACTGGGCGAAGCGCGGCCAGACTGCCGATCTCACGGGGCGGGTCGCGCTCGTGACCGGGTCGCGCGTCAAGATCGGCTTCGAGATCCTAGTCATGCTCTTGCGCGCCGGGGCTCGGGTGATCGCGACGACGCGGTTCCCGGTCGATGCCGCGCAGCGCTTCGCCCGGGAGCCCGACTTCGACGTGTGGAGCGAGCGGCTGTCTCTGCACGCGCTCGACCTACGCAACACGCCGTCCGTCGAAGGCTTCTGCGCGGAGATCCTCGAGCGTGAGTCGCGACTCGACTTCCTGATTCACAACGCCTGCCAGACAGTGCGCCGTCCGCCCGCCTACTACGAGGAGATGGTGGCGCAGGAGGATCCGGCTCGACTCGGCGCGCCGGCGGCGCGGCTCCTGGGAACCGGCGACTCCGATCGCGCGCTCGTGGCCCGCGACGACGCGCGCGACGTGGCGGAGCTCTCGATCGTCGACCTGCTGGGCGAGGCGGACCTGGCCCCTCTCTTCCCGGCCGGGATCCGCGACGGCGAAGGCCAGCCCCTCGACCTGCGCGAGAAGAATTCCTGGCGGCTCGACCTGCACGAGGTCTCGACGGTCGAGCTGATCGAGGTGCAGCTCGTGAACGCGATCGCGCCCTTCGTGCTGAACGCGCGACTCAAGCCCCTGATGCTCGCGGTGCCGACCCACGACAAACACATCGTCCACGTATCGGCGATGGAGGGCCAGTTCTACCGCACGTTCAAGACCACGCGACACCCGCACACGAACATGGCCAAGGCCGCGCTCAACATGATGACCCGCACGTCCGCCGCGGACTTCGCGAAGGACGGGATCTTCATGAACAGCGTCGACACGGGTTGGGTCACGGACGAGGGCCCTTTTGTGAAGGCGGTCGAGAAGGAGCAGGCCCAGCGATTCGCGCCGCCCCTCGATTCGGTCGACGGCGCGGCGCGGGTGCTCGATCCGATCTTCTCCGGGTTCGCGACCGGCGAGCACTACTGGGGGCAGTTCCTGAAGGACTACCGCCCGACCCGCTGGTAGCGCCGGGTCACGGCGGGAACTCGTACCCCGCGAGCGGATCCCCCGCGTCGGTCTCGGGCACCGGCAGGATCTGCCGCAGATGGTCCTCGAGCTTCCATCCGAAGCGTTCCTCGCGCGCCTCCCACTGGTCCGGATAGCCGAGGGAGACCTCCTCGAAGCGCACCCCGTCGACATAGCGGGTGCACGGGATGTGGATGTGGCCGGACACGACGGTCGTGGCCCGGTAGCGGCGATGCCAGTCTTCGGTCGCTCGGGTGCCACACCAGACCATGAAACGCGGGATACGCGGCAGGACCGCGTGCTCCTGCCGGAGCGGGAAGTGTGCGATCAGGACGAGGGGGTGATCGTGCTCGGCAACCGCGGCGTCGAGGCGGCGCTCGCTCGCGGCCACGCGCGCGGCGCACCAGTCGCCGATGCCCGGGTAGGGCTCGGGCTGGAGCAGGGCCTCGTCCGTACAGAGCACGTTCTTCTCGCGCGCCCAGGCGATGGCCCCGTCGATCGGGATCTCGTCCGGGCGGAAGCTGTAGTCGTAGAGGACGAAGAGCGGGGCGAGCACGTGCGGACCGCCTTCCCCCTCCCAGACCGGGAACGGATCCTCGGGTGAGAGCACGTCGTGTCGGCGACACAGGTCGACCAGCGCCTGGTAGCGCGCGACGCCGCGGAGTCCCGTCTTGCGGGGGACCGTCCAGAGCTCGTGGTTGCCGGGCACCCAGAGGAGCTTCGCGAACTTCTCGCCGAGCAGATGGAAGGCGGTCTCCACCTGCTCGAGCGTATCGCCCACGTCGCCGCACAGGATCAGCCAATCGTCGGGATGCGCGGGGAACTCTCCGATCGCCTCGAGGTTCCGGCGGTAGCCGACGTGCAGGTCGCTGATCGCCCAGAGCTTCACGCGGGCGCTGCTCCGACGTCTGCGTAAGCGTCCGTGTAGCGCTGGAAGCGTTCACGGACTTCGTCCTCATCGAGTCCGTACTCGTCGAGGGTGTAGCGATGGGCGCCGTGCTTGCCCTTGGGGTTGTCCTCACGGAAGCGTCGGATCGCGGCGTCGGCTTCGTCCGTGTAGTCGAGACCGAAGTGCTCGTGGATGTCGCGGATCGCCGCGATCGGATCGCGGACGAATCGCTCGAAGGGGAGGTCGTAGAACTGCGCCGGTTCCGCCTTCTCGCGGGCGTCCATCATCGTGTAGATGCTGCGCTCCCAGAGCGCGAGGGTGGAACGACCGAACTCGCGGATGTCCGTCCCCTCGTTCATCGCCGAGCGCGAGGACCAGCACAGGCTGCACACCGACGCGATCATGGGCACCGGGTCGCGGTGGGTCTGGATGATCATCGCGTCCGGGTACACGTCGAGGAGCGCCGACGGGCCGAAAAGATGGGTCGCGTCCTTGAAGAGCCAGCGCTTGTCGGGCTCCCGGTGGCCGATCAGTTGCGCGTTCCGGCGGTGACGCGCGTAGACCGGTCGCATGTCGGCGTCCGCCCACCACGCCGCATAGCCGCGCACGTCCGCGTTCGCCTCGTAGGAGCTGTGGACGAAGTTCTGGGCGAAGAGGTTCCAGCACTCGTCGGGCAGGAAGGCCTCGATCTCGTGGATCGCGCGCATGTCGGGGCTACGGGCGAACATCATGTCGACCCGCGCGACCGCAGCCTGGTAGTCGGCGTCGGCGTCCCAGTCGGCGCGGGCGGGGCGCGGCTTCGGGGCGCGCATGAGCCAGTGCTCGAAGGCCTGGAGCCCGGGATCCTGGGCCATCAGGTGGTGGAGCGCGGTCGTTCCGGTCCGGGGCAGCCCGACGATCACGAAGGGGCGCTCGATCCGGGCGTCGCTCGCCTCCGGATGTCGCCGCCAGCCCTCCTCGCAGAGGAGCCGCGCCTGGAGCGCGTCGGTGATCATCGTCTGAAGGGCGATCTCGCCGACCGGCGTGAGACGCGCATCTTCGTCGAGGGATCGGCACAGCACTCCGAGCGCTGCGCGATAGTCGTCGTCACCGAAGTCTTCGAGGCCGCGCGCTTGCGATGCCTGCGTATGGAAGCGGTCGATCGATTCGCTGAAGCTGAACGGCGCCAAGGTTTTCCTCCGCGCCGCACGATAGTCCAGAGTCGTCTTGCGGTCGCCGTGGCCGGGCTATCGTCGTTCGGCGCTGCGGAGCGCGAGGAGGGGAACGGATGATCTGGACGGGATCGACGACGCGGCTCGCTCGGGCGGGACTCGCGCTCGCGCTGTTGGGAATGCTCTCGGGATGCGCCGGATCGGCGCCGATCGCGAAGGAGCCCGAGGCCGAGCCTTCGCCCTACGCCGATCTCGCGAGCGTGCGCGCGTTCGAGCAGGTCCAGGCGACCCTCGAGGCCATGAAGCAGGTCGTCCTCGAAGACGCCGAGACCGAGCGCGAGGCGAGCGAGGGCATGCGCGCGGTGCTGCGCACCTTCGCGATGTCGATGGACACGGCTGGCGACCAGAACCCCAAGGCGCCGCACTTCGCCCGCATGGACACGCGGATCCGCAAGGTCGGCGGAGACAACCCGGATGCGGAGTACGACAATCTCGCCCTGGACAATCGCTGGGACTACGTGATCCGCGGCAACGTCGGCACCGTTCGCCACGTGAGCTTCACGATCAACGGCGCCCCCGGTGCCGACGGCCGTCGCTCGCTCCTGGCCTACTACAACGAGCGGACCCTCGGCGCCGACGAGAACGGCGAGTTCGAGATCCACCTCACGAAGGCCGACGACGGGGGACCGAACTGGGTCGACACGTCCGGCGGTGTCGGCTCGATTCTCGTCCGCCAGTACATCGGCGATCGCGAGAAGGAAGTCCTCGCGACCTACGACATCGACGTCGTCGGCCGCACCCCCTACGAGGACATTCCGCATTCGACGGACGGCGAGATCGCGAAGGCGCTGATGGAGGCGAGCTACGGGCTCCGCTTCATGTTCACGATGCACCGCACGATCCAGCCGGAGCTCTGGGACACGCCCAACGAGTTCGCGCGCCTGAACTCCGACACCTTCGGGACCGACATCAGCAGCGCCGACAACCTCTACATGTTCGGCACGTACCAGATCGAGGAGGACGAGGCGCTCGTGATCGAGCTCGATCCCCTCGACGTCCGCTACTGGAACCTCGCGATCGAGTCCCGCTGGCACGAGACCGTCGACTACCGCAAGCGCCGCACCCATCGCAGCCTCGATCACTCGGTCGTCGACGCGGACGGCAAGCTCCGCTTCGTGCTCGCCCACGGCAAGACGCCGCACCCGAACTGGCTCGAGACCGGGGGCCATCGCGAGGGCTGGATGACCTTCCGCTGGGTAGGCGAACGGGACAGCGAAGTCGCGCTACCGATCGTCCTTCGGATCGACCGCGATGACGTCGGCCGGGTCCTCGCCGAGCGGCGAGGGGAGGGCGCGTGAAGTTCGGCCTCTTCCACGAGCTCGCGACGCCGCGGCCCTTCACGCCCGAAGTCGAAGCGAAGGTCGTGCACAACGCCCTCGAGCAGGTGCGCGTCGCGGACGAGGTCGGGTTCGACACGGTCTGGGCGGTCGAGCACCACTTCCTCGAGGGCTACTCCCACTCGAGCGCGCCGGAGGTCTTCCTCACCGCCTGCGCGACCCAGACCGAACGGATCCGGATCGGCCACGGCGCCGTGGTCTGCGTGCGCGAGATGAACCACCCGATTCGCGTCGCCGAACGCGCGGCGATGCTCGACATCATCTCGAATGGGCGGCTCGAGTTCGGGACCGCGCGATCGTCGACCTGGACGGAGCTCGGCGGGTTCGAAGCGGACCCGGACCGGACCAAACAGGACTGGGACGAGTACGTCCGCGCGATCCCGGGCATGTGGACCCAGGAACGTTTCTCCTGGAAGGGCAACTGCTTCTCGATGCCCGAGCGCGCGGTGTTGCCCAAGCCCCTGCAGCAGCCGCATCCGCCGATGTGGGTGACCGTGACGAGCCCGGGGACGGAGCTCGATGCCGCGGATCGCGGACTCGGGTGCCTCGGCGTCTCGACGGGCGGGGTCGCGGACCAGGAGCGGCGGACGAAGGAGTACCACCGGCGGATCCAGCTCTGCGATCCGATCGGCCAGGTGAACGACCGCGTCGCGACCCTCAACTTCATGTACTGCCACGAAGACCTGAAGACCGCGGCCAACCGGGGCATGAGCTTCCTCGGCCTCTTCGGCCTGCTGAACTCACACCTGCTCTTCACGCGCGAGGCCTATCCGACGACCGCCTATCAATCCCTCGGTGGACTGTCGGCGCCCCCGAGCTCGAAGAGCGGGGGGAATCCCGGCGCGGAATACGGCGTGCCCGAAGGCGTCTGCATCGGCGATCCGCCGGCGATCATCGAGGCGATCAAGCGCTGGGAGTCCGTCGGCGTCGACCAGATCAACTTCCTGGTGAACGCCTGCGAGACGCTGCCCCAGGAGCAGGTGCTCGAGAGTCTGCGCTTCTTCGCGCGTGAGGTGATGCCCGCGTTCCAGGAGGACGCGGCATGAGGGGAGGCGTTCGCTGATGTTGGTCGGAACCGACGACCCCCAGCGCCTGGCCGTTGGCGCGCCGGAGATGCGCGCGCTCGACACCGAGGCGCTCGAACTCCCGGGCGTAGTCTTTCTGCAGGCCCTCTTCGAGATCGAGTCCGGCGCGATGTGTGAGATGTTGCCACCGGCGCTGCATCCGACGCTGCCGCCGGTCGCGGGGATCGTCGCCTACGACGTGCCGGAGTCTCCGTGGGGCGCCTTCCGGATCGCACAGCTGCGCGTGCAGTGCCGAAGCGGGCTGCGTCCGCGTGCGCTGCTCGTCGCCGCGGTCGTCGACGTGCCTGAAGTCGGCGCGGCGCTCGCGCAGCGCTTCGGATTCCGGGTCGCGGCGGGCGAGGTCCGGCTCGAGCGCGCCTACGATGAGACGCGCATCGAAGTCGCCACCGGCGGGGCCGACGCGTTGGCGGGCTCCCTGCGCGGGCCGATGCGGATCGGCGAGTCCGACACGCAGTTCGTGTCGTGCATGCATCCGGCGCAGACGCCGCGGGGCTACCGGCTGGTGCAGGTCGATACGCGGCACACGGTCCACCGCGTGGAGCGCGCGCGCTTCGAGGTCGAGGCCTTCGACGGCGCGGCCTGGGGCGAGGCGCGGATCCAGCCGACGCTCGGTCTGCCGGGGGTCGTCGGCCTGGCCGACCTGACCCTCGACCCGATCCGCTTCCTGTGTCGCCCGGACGTCATGGCGTTCGAGGGCAGCGAGTCCGTCGATCCTTAGGCCGGTAGGCCGGTAGGCCGTTAGGCCGGACGGACGACGGCAGGGCGCGCGCAGTCGGTGCGCATGCCCCCGGCAATTCGCGTCCCAGCGGACATTGCATTCTGAATGCGGGGTTTTCGACTCACCCAACGCCCCCGCTGGCCGATGCAGGACCTCAGTGAATCGCCGCGGACCGCTTCCGGTTCGCGGGCACTGAGGTGCTTCGATGTCGACCCCCCGATCCTCCGCTTTCTCCCGCTTGTTGCGCGCGTCGCTCTTCGCGATGGTGCTCGGTTCTCTCGCCTGTGCCGGGATGCCGACGCAGCTGACCGAGCTGATTCCCGGGCCGTCGGCCGAATTCACCGGGCAGATGACCCTCGAGCCGAGCGGCCCCGGCGCCGTCTACGCGACGCCGCAGCAGGCCGCGATGGACGCGCTCGCCTGGTGCTACCTCGAATCGCGCGAGCGCCCGCTCGACACACGGCGCGCGCGCGGCGGCACGATCCACGTGGTCGAGGGCGGCTACAGCTACGACACCCCGGACCTCGAGAACCGCGCGTCGGGTCTGCTCGCCTATCGGATGGGTCCGCGGGACGTCGCGCATTTCCGACACTATCCCGTGCGGCGCAGCGCCATGCGCGGCTTCCGCTCGGTCGATCACGAGGCGCACCGCCTGGTGGATCAGGTCGATCCGGTCTCGCGCCCGTTCTACTTCCTGACGCCCGAGCGCGGACTCCACGTGTACGAAGGCACGCAGGACGGCGTGCGCGCCATCGCCCATGTCCGCTTCGGCACGCTCCGCGGTGACACGTCGCTCGCGATGAGCGTCCCGGAGAGTTTCCGTCAGGAGCAGCCGCTCGCGCTCGACGACACGCGGCGCTGATCCGCACGTCGGAACGTCCCTGAGAAGGCCGGCAACGGTCGCTGCGCCCCCGCTCCAGATCGGAGCGGGGGCGCTTTCTTTTTCGGGGCTCGACCTCACGCGCGCTCGCGTCTCGACAGCGCCCCGGGAGTCACTACGCTCGGCGGACCCCATGAGGCCGTTTCCTCCGGCCAGGAGTTCCGCATGTCAGCTGTCGACCCCGATCAGATCGTTCGAGACTTCAGCGCCGCCTGGGGCCGCGCAGACCTGGAGTTCATCATGGACTGCTTCGCCGAGGACGCCGTCTACCACAACATGCCGATGCAGCCGGCCGAGGGGAAGGCGACGATCCGCGCCTTCATCGAGGGCTTTCTCGAGACGAGCCCGAGCGGGATCGACTTCGAGATCGTGAACCAGGTGGCCGCCGGCAACCTCGTGATGAACGAGCGCATCGACACCTTCGAGGGCGAGAACGGCAAGACCGCCGCGCCGGTCGCGGGCTTCTTCGAGCTCGACGACGCGGGCAAGATCAAGGTCTGGCGCGACTACTTCGACATGGGCGCGTTCAACCTCGGCTGAAGCGCACGTGACAACCCCCGTCGCCCCTGAAACTCCTGGCGAGGAGGAACTCTCCCCGCGCGTGACCCGCTACGCGCTGGGGATGATGACCCTCGCCTACGCCTTCAACTTCATCGACCGACAGATCCTCGTGATCCTGCAGGAGCCCATCAAGCAGGAGATGGGCTTGATGGACTGGCAGCTCGGACTGCTGTCCGGATTCGCCTTCGCGCTGGTCTACGTGACCGCCGGGATCCCGATCGCCTACTGGGCGGACCGGGGCAATCGAAAGAACATCATCTCGCTCGCGGTCGCCGTCTGGAGCGGCATGACCGCGCTCTCGGGGCTCGCGCAGAACTACCTACAGCTGCTGCTGGCGCGGGTCGGCGTCGGTCTCGGCGAGGCCGGCGGCAGCCCGCCGGCGCACGCGATGATCAGCGACTACTACGCGCCCTCCGAGCGCGCCGGCGCCCTCGGCTTCTACTCGGCGGGCCTCCACTTCGGCATCGTCCTCGGCTTCCTGCTCGGCGGCTTCATCGAGGAGGCCTTCGGCTGGCGTTATGCGTTCATGGCCGTCGGGGTGCCCGGGGTGATCTTCTCGGTCGCCTTCTTCTTCACCGTCAAGGAGCCGCCGCGCGGGCGCTGGGACTCGGCCAAGGCGGCGCAGTACACGCCGAGCGTGAGCGAGACGATCGAGGTCCTGAAGCGCTACCCGTCCTTCTGGCTGATCGCGATCGCCTGCGGCCTCACGGCCTTCGGCGGCTACGGCGTCGGCAACTTCCTGCCCGTCTACATGATCCGGAGCCACGGTCTCGAGGGCTCGGAGCTCGGGATCCTGATGGCCTTCGGCGGGGGTGGCGCCGGAATGGTCGGCACCCTCTTCGGCGGACGCATCGCGGATCGCCTCGGGGCGGGGGACTCCCGCTGGTATCTGTGGCTGCCGGCGGTGGCGGGGACCCTCGCCCTTCCGCTCGTCTTTCCGATGTTGTTGTCGAACTCGACGGTGCTGGTGGCCGGCGCGATGGTGGTGGTCACCGCGCTCACGAATACCTATCTCGGGCCGAGCCTGGCGACCTGCCATGCGCTGGTGCCGCCCGCGATGCGCGCACTCACCTCGGCCATCCTGTTCTTCGTGCTCAATCTGATCGGGCTGGGCGGTGGGCCGCTCGTCGCCGGACTCTTGAGCGACTACTTCCAGGGTAGCTACGGCAGCGACGGGCTTCGCTACGCGCTGCTCGTCGTCGCCATGATCGCTGTGCTCGGCGTCGTGTTCTTCGTGCTTGCGGCACGACGACTGCCGGCGGACTTGGCGCGGCGGGACGCCTAGTCGGCGCGTCGCGTCCCCGAGACGATCCAGAGGGGGTCCGCGCCGGGCGGCGATCGATCGAGCGCCTCGATCGCGTCGAAGTCGCCGCAGTCGGCGTGGTAGTCGCTCACGAGTCGGAACCGCTCCTCGGCCCCTGGGACGTGGAACGCCCGGATGGCCTTCGTCGGAAAGCAGCGATGGGACATGGCGACGAGGGAGCGCGCGCCGGGCTTCAGGACGCGCGCGACCTCGGCGAAGACCGCATGGGGCTGCGTCAGGTACTGCACGGAGACGGCGTCGAGCACGAAGTCGAAGCTCGCGTCGGCGTAGGGCAGAACGGGATCCGCGTTCAGGTTCTGGATCACGCGATCCGTGAGTCGCTCGTTCGCCGCCAGCTCCTGCTCGTTCATGCCGAGGCCAGATACGCGGCCGAGCGCGGGCGCGTCCGGCAGGTGCGATACCCAGGACGACATCAGGTCGAGTACGTCGGCGCCCTCGAAGAGGATCTCGGCGTAGAAATCGGTGAGCGCCGCGATCGTCGCCGGGTCGATGTGGACGACCATGCGCGGCATCGCGTAGAAGTGCTCGTCCGGACTCTCGTCGACGCGATCTGTCGCACCGGGGGGCAGCGCCACGCGATTCCCTTCTTCTGAACCGGCGCCTAGAGCCCCTTAGGCTTGGTGCCGATCACCTCGTCCGCTTCGAGCTGCGCGATCTCGTCGGCGGAGAGGCCGATCTCGCCGAGCACTTCGTGGTTGTGCTGGCCCATCGTCGGCGCGGGCGTGCGGTTCCATCGATCGACCGTCGCGAAGGTGAAGGGCGGCCGCACGATCGGGTGGACGCCCACGATCGGATGATCGACGTCCTCGAAGAAGCCGCGCGCGACGAATTGCGGGTGCCGATATTGGATCCTTGCGTCCCAGACGCCGGCGGCGGGGATGCCGCGGGCGAGGAGGGCCTCGACCGTCGAGTCCAGCTCCTGGCCAGCGCACCAGCTCGAGAGCGCTTCGTCGATCACGCCGTGCTTCCGGCGTCGACCTGCGTGGGTCGCGAACTCTTCGTCCTCCGCCCAGGTCGGATTGCCGAGCAGGTCCTTGAGCGCGGCCCACTGCGCATCGTCCCGCACGACGATCGCGAGCCAGTTCTCGTCGCCCGCACAGGCGTAGACGTTCTGGGGCGCGCCCTGCGGTCCGCGGTTGCCGTCGCGGTTGAGCTCGACCCCGTAGGCCGACCATTCGATCGCCAGCTCCGAAGCTGCGTTGAGCGCGCCTTCGACCATCGTGCATTCGAGCAGGTGTCCCTTGCCGGTCCGCTCGCGTTCGGCGAGGGCGACCTGGGTCGCGAACGCGGCGTGCATCCCGGCGAGGGGATCGCACGGACCGCGCTGGATGCGAGGCTGATCGTCGGCGTGGCCCGTGATCCAGGCGAGACCCGAGATCTGCTCCATCGTCTGGGCGAAGCCGACGTTGTCGCGCCACGGACCCGAGAGCCCGAAGGCCGGCATGCGGACGACGATGCACTTCGGGTTGATCGCGTGCACGTTCTCCCAGTCGAGGCCGAAGTTCTCGACGACCCGCGGCGAGAAGTTCTCGATGAAGACGTCCGCCTCCTCGATCAGCTTCTTGCAGACGGCGAGGCCCTTCTCGTCCGCCAGGTTGAGCGTGATCCCGCGCTTGTTGGTGTTGGCGGCGAGGGTGATCGTGCTGCGCTCCCACCAGTCGCCTTCGGCCATGAAGAGGCCGCCCATCATGCGCATGCCGTCGGGGCGCTGGATCGCCTCGACCTTGATCACGTCGGCGCCGAGGTTGGCGAGCATCTGGCAAGCGGACGGGCCGGCCCACCAGGCGGTCGTGTCGATCACGCGCACGCCCTTGAGCGGCAGGTCGGGATCCTTCGCCGCCGAGGGGGCGACCCCCGGCTGGGGTCGCTCGCGCGGCTCGATCGCGTCCTGGTGCTCACCGACGGTGGGGACCGGCTCGAAGGGGCGCGGCTCTTCGCCATCCATCAAGTACGGCGAGCGCGGCTGCTGGAAGCCGCCGGTCGGGTTCGTCTTGTAGACGCCGCGTTCCTTCAGGTGGACGTGTTCGAGAACGGTCTTGCCGCTGCAGACCGGCGCGACCGGAATGCGCAGGAGCGACGCTCGCTCGACGATCTCGGCGGTCGTGTGCTGGCTCGTCCAGGAGCGCACGATCTCGTTCCACTCGTCCATGCGCGCCATGCGCGTCCCCATCATCGCCCACTCGGTCTCCTCGAGGAGATCCGGGCGTTCGATCAGGAGCAGGAAGTCGGTGAACTGCTGATTCGAGTTGGTATTGAACCCGACCCAACCGTCGAGGGTGGGCTCGATCGACGGCAGCTCGACCGAGCGCGGGCCGCCGACCGGCTCGGGCCGTCCGTTCATGTGGTCCATGAGGTCGGCGTAGGTCGTAGAGCCGATGTTCATGACCTCACACAGGGAGAAGTCGATGTGTTCGCCCTGGCCGATCGCGCGGGCGCGGCGGGCGGCGGCGAGACCGGCGACGGCGCTGAAGGTGCCGCCGATCCACTCCGTCGTCTGGCCGCCGCACATGACCGGCGGCATCGACTGCAGCCCGCGCACCGAGATCGCGCCGCTATTCGCCTGGACCGTCAGGTCCGCAGAGGGCTGACCCGAGAGCGGGCCATCGAGCCCGTAGTCCGAGATCGAGAGGACCGCGAGGCCGGGGTACTGCTCGGCAAGGGCCTTCGCGTCGATCCCGCCGTCGCTCGTCTCGACCACCAGATCGGCGCCGCGGACGAGCGCGTCGACGGCCGCGTCGCCGAGCGCGCCGACGACGGATTTCTTCGACGTGTTGAGGAACTGGAAGAGGGCGCCGTCCTTGCCGTCGAGGTCCTGGCCGCTCGCGCTCCAGCGCCGAAGCGGGTCGCCTTCGGGCGGCTCGACCTTGATGACCTCCGCATAGGCGTCGGCCATCAGCTTGGTGGCATAGGCACCGGCGATCCGGTTGCTGAAATCGACGACGCGCAGATCGCGCAGTCCCTGCATGGCGAATCCTCGGGCTGGGGCGGCCGGGCCGCGTAGAGCCCCGGCGTTCGCCGGGACCCTCGACTATAGGCCGATCCGAGCCGACGGACCGGGCTTCGAAGCGCCGCTTTCGGGTCTCAGAAGAGGGTCCATGCCTCCGGTAGCGGCGTCGTCGCCGCGAGGGTGAAGCCGAGCCGTTCGAAGCGCCAGCCCTCGTTCGTGCGCGCGAAGACGTCGTCGTAGATGCCGGCCTGGAGCTGCGCGCCGTTCTCGACGGTCACGGCCAGGAGGGCGTGCCAACGCCCGGTTGCGCGGTCGCCGGTGACGTCGATGCGCGGATTCGTGATGTGGTGGAAGGCGAAGGGCATGATCGCTTCGCCGCCCGCCATGAACGCGCGGATCCCGTCGTGGCCCTCGCCGCCGCCGTAGTCGCCGGAGTCCCACACGCCGTCCGGCACGAAGAGCGCGACGACCGCGTCCGGGTCGTGGGCCCTGGCGCCGGTCCAGCCGCCGTCGACGGCATCGGCATACTGCGCCTTCAGCTTCTCGATCTCGAACACGTCCTCGAGCACGCCCATCCCGGTCTCCCTCGCACGCACCCGGTCGAGGATGCGGGATCCAGGCTCGTCCGCCAGCGTTTCCCGGGCCCGAACCGAGGGCGCGCGGCGGCCCCGGAATCGTTTATGCTGGAACGGTCGATGCGCCGCCTTCCTTCGGCGCCGGGAGTCCCGTCCATGCCCGAGGTCCACGACTCGTTCTGCCGTTTCTGTCACGCCGCCTGCGCGATCAAGGTCACCGTCGAGGACGGCCGGCCCGTTTCCGTGATCGGGAACAAGGACAACCCGCTCTACCACGGATACACCTGCGCCAAGGGGCGCGCCCTGCCGGAGCAGCACGCGAGCCCGCATCGAATCCTGCAGACCATGAAGCGGGACGAGGAGGGCGTCCATCGCCCGATTCCCGTCGAGCAGGCGATGGACGAGATCGCCGAGAAGGTCGCGCGGATCGTCGAGGAGCACGGGCCGCGATCGGTCGCGCTCTACACCGGGACCTTCTCGTTCCCGTATCCGGCCGGCGCGCCGATGGCGACCGCGTGGTTGCGAGCGCTCGGCTCACCGATGTTCTTCACCAGCGCGACCATCGACCAGCCCGGCAAGATGATCGCGCCCGCGCTCCACGGGACCTGGGGCGGCGGCGCCTATCACTTCGACGGGGCCGATACGTGGATGCTCTTCGGCGCGAACCCGACGATCTCGAAGTCGATCGGCGTGCCGTGCATGAACCCCGCGAAGCGCCTGCACGAGGCGATCAAGCGCGGCATGGAGTTGATCGTCGTCGACCCGCGTCGGAGCGAGGCGGCGAAGGACGCGACCGTCTTCCTGCAGCCGAAGCCCGGTGAGGACCCGACGATCCTGGCGGGGATGGTTCGGGTCCTGCTGGCCGAGGACCTCGTCGACCGCGAGTTCGTGTCGAGCTGGACGCGTGGCCTCGACGACCTGCGTGCGCTCGTCGAACCCTTCACCCTCGACTATGTGGAACGTCGCGCCGGCGTGCCCGGCGAGGACGTCGCCCGCGCCGTGCGGATCTTCGCGTCGCACCGGAACGGCGGCCTGAACGTCGGCACCGGTCCGAACATGGCGCCCCGCGGCAACCTGTCGGAGTACCTCGGGCTCTGCCTGAACACGCTGACCGGACACTGGCGCCGCGAAGGCGAGCTGGTCCCGAATCCCGGCGTGTTGATGGCGCCGAGTCCCAGCAAGGCCCAGGCCTTCGATCCGCACGCGGGTTGGGGCTTCGGCGAGCATCTGCGCGTGCGGAACCTGACGGACACTGCAGCCGGGATGCCGACGGCGGCCCTGGCCGACGAGATCCTGCTCGATGGGGAAGGGCAGGTGAAGGCGCTCTTCAGCCTGGGCGGCAACCCGATGGCGGCCTGGCCGGACCAGGACAAGACCCTCGCGGCGATGAACGCCCTCGATCTCAACGTCAGCCTCGACATCAAGATGAGCGCGACGGCGAAGCTCGCGGACTATGTGATCGCGCCGAAGCTCTCGCTCGAGGTCCCGGGCATGACGCTCCCGACCGAGTCGCTCACGCCCTACGCGATGGGCTACCCCGAGCCCTATGCGCAGTACTCCCCTGCGATCGTCGATCCGCCGGAAGGCGCGGACGTGATCGAGGAGTGGGAGTTCTTCTTCGGCCTGGCCCAGCGCATGAAGCTGCCGATCTCCCTCGCCGCGTCCTACGAGTGGGGGCCGGACATGGACAAGCCGGAGATCACGGAGTTCGACCTCGACCGGAAGCCCACCAACGACGAGCTCTTCGAGGCGCTCACCAAGGGCGCGCGCGTGCCGCTCTCGCAGGTCCGGAAGCATCCCGGCGGCGCGGTGTTCCCGACGGAGGTGGCGGTTGCGCCGGCGGATCCGGGCGCCTCCGGACGGCTCGACTTCGCCGATCGGACGATGCTCGGCGAGCTCGCGGAGGTCGCCGGGGAGCCTACGGATCGCGACACCTACTACGCGTTCCGACTCGTGAGTCGAAGGCTGCCGGACGTGCACAACTCGGCCGGGCGAGACATCCCGAAGCTCGTCCGTAAGTGGAGCTACAACCCGGCCTTCATGAACCCGGAAGATCTCGCCGAGCTCGGGCTCGAGAAGGGCGACGTCATCGAGATCACGAGCAGCTACTCGTCGATCCTCGGGGTCGTAGAGCCCGAGGACGCGCTGCGCCGCGGCGTGATCTCGATGCCCCACGCGTTCGGCGATGCTCCCGGCAGCCCGGAAGACAAGGACGTGCGGAAGATCGGGAGCAACACCGGTCGGCTCTCGAGCGTCGATCGAAACTACGACCCCTACTCCGGGATCCCGCTCATGAGCGCGATCCCGGTGAACGTCGCGCCCGCCGAGGAAGCGGCGGCCGGCTAGCGCAGGCAAAGGAGAAATCGCGTTGGGCATTCTGGATCTCTCGGGTCGCGGGGCCCTGGTCGTGGGCGGTGGCCAGGGGATGGGGCGCGCGACCGCGCTCCTCCTCGCACAGGCGGGCGCGAACCCCGCGGTCGTGGACGCCGAACGCGAGCGGGCCGAGAGCGTGGCCGCCGAGATCGAGGCGCTCGGGCGCAAGACCGCGGCGCTCTCTGCCGACGTGACGCAGCGGGAAGAGGCGAGTGGTCTGATCGCCGCCGCCGACAAGGCGGTCGGTGGTCTCGACATCGTCGTGAACATCGTGGGCGGCGCCTCTTGGGCCCCGCTGATCTCGGTCGATGACGAGACCTGGGAGCGCGACTTCGACGTCAACCTGCGCCACCACCTCTACATCTCGCAGGCGGCGGCACGGAACTGGGTCGATCAGGAGCGACCCGGCGCGCTCTGCGTGGTCGCCTCGATCTCCGGGATGTTCGGCGCGGGGCGCCACGGCGCCTACGGCGCCGCCAAGGCCGGCGTCCTCAGCTTCGTGAAGACCGCCGCCGAAGAGTGGTGGTCCCACGGCATCCGCGTGAACGCGGTCGTGCCGGGCACCGTCCGCACGCCCCGGATGGAAGCCGAGTGGGCTGCCGGCACGACCCCGCGACCTTCGAGCGACCTGATGGGCACGATCGCCGAGCCCGAGGACATCGGTGGCGCGATCACGTTCCTGGTCTCCGACCTCGCGCGAAAGATCACCGGCCAGGCGCTCGTCGTGGACGGCGGTTGGACGACGCGGTTTCCGTACTCGCTGACCTGACTCGACCGCCTCGTAACCCCCTTCGATCCGGAGGCCTCCGTGAAGCTCGATCTGCTCTATGAAGTCGATGCCCCCAAGCCCTGGGGCAAGCCTCATCCCGTCGGTCAGCGCGAGCGTGAGCAGCGCGCCTACTACGAGGCGATCGAGCAGATCAAGCTCGCGGACTCCCTGGGCTTCCACACGATCTGGGCGGTCGAGCACCACTTCCGGGAGGGGCGCTCCCATTGTCCGGCGCCGGAAGTCCTGCTCGGCGCGCTCTCCCAGGTGACGGAGAACATCAACCTGGGCTTCGGCGTGACGCTCACGCCCTTCGGGTTCACACATCCTGCGCGGATCGCCGAGAAGGTCGCGACGGTCGACATCCTCTCGAAGGGGCGGGTGCAGTGGGGGACGGGGCGCTCGACGCCCATGGAGCAGACCGCGTTCCACGTCGACCGGGAGAAGAGCCGGGACGATTGGAAGGAAGCGATCGAGATCGTCTGCGGGATGTGGAAGGAAGAGCGCTTCGCGTATGAGTCCGAGCGCTTCTCGTTCCCGGAGCGCGTGGTCACCCCCAAGCCCTATCAGGACCCCCATCCCCCTTGTTGGATGGCGGCGACCTCCGAGGGCTCGGCCGAAGTCGCCGGCGAGAACGCCCTCGGCATGCTGAGCTTCTCGATCATGCAGCCCCTCGAGTCGATGGCGAACCAGATCAAGGCCTATCGCGCGGCCCAGAAACGCGCGAAGCCGCTCACGGGCACGTCGACGAACAAGGTCGCCGCCTACACCCTCGTGCACTGCGCCGACACGATGGCCGAGGCCGAGGCGAACGGCATCTGGGACTCGGTCGGCTGGTGGTATCAGAACCTGGCGGAGTTCACCCTGGAATGGGAGCTGCCTCATTTCTCGGAGGAGGAGCGCAACGAGGCGTTCCCGTTCCTCAAGCCGATGCTCGACGGCAACGTTCCGATCGATGCCTTCAACGAGGGCGACATGATCGTGGTCGGCGACGTGGACCGCTGCTTCGAGAAGATGTGCCACTACGCCGACCTCGGGTGTGACGAGCTGATCTGCTACGTGCAGTTCGGGGGGCACAGCCACGAGTCGGTCATGAAGACGATCGAGCTGATCGGCAAGGAAGTGCTTCCCGAGATCGAGAAGTACACCCCGAAGCCGCTCGTCGATTCGGAGGCGTGAAGCGTGGGTGAGCTGGGCGAGATCTTCGGCCTGAAAGACAAGGTGGCGGTCGTGACCGGCGCCGCGTCCGGCATCGGCCAATCGGTGGCGGAGGTGCTCGCCGAGGCTGGCGCGAGCGTCGTCGTCGGGGACCTCGATGCCGAGGGCGTCGAGGCGACGGCCAAGGCGATTCGCGAAGCGGGGGGCCGGGCGGTCGCCCAGGGCTGCGACATCGCCTCCCGGGACGAAGTCGATTCCCTCGTCGCGCTCGCTTCCAGCGAGTACGGCGGGCTCGACGTCCTCTGCAACATCGCGGGGGTGCCCCACGACGGTCTGCTCGAGGAGCTCTCGGACGACGACTTCGACCGCGTGGTCGCGATCAACGTGAAGGGCACGCTCTACGGCTGCCAGGCGGCGATTCCCGCGATGGCGGCGCGCGGCGGCGGCAGCATCGTGAATGTCTCGTCCGGCGCGATCGATCTGCCCGTACCCGGGTTCGGGCTCTACTCGCTCACCAAGGCCGCGGTCGCGCAGCTGACGCACTCCCTCGCGCAGGAGGTCGGCGACCGAGGCATCCGGGTGAACGCGCTTGCGCCCGGGGCGACGATCACGAACTTCACGAAACGCAGACTCGTTCAACCGGATGGATCGATCGATTCGGACGACTACGAGCAGTTCGTCGGATCGATGCAGGCCATGTCGCCGATCGGACAGGTCGGTGAGGCCGTCGACCAGGCTTGGCTCGTGCTCTACCTCGCTTCCGAAGCGTCGCGTTTCTGCACTGGACAGATCTGGCGATCGAATGGCGGCGCGACGACGGGTCGCTGATCGCCCGCGGGACGCGCGCGATACCCGCGCGTGACGCATGTCTCCCGGAGGTGACGAACGACTCCCGGAGGTGCCTCGTGCGCGCGCGCGTAGCGTGACAGGCGTTGGCCTGAGACGAGAGCGCCCGCCCTCGTGCCGGGTCGGATGGTATTCTGACGGCGTCGCGCGCTCGCCGGCGCCGATCCCGCTCCCCCCTGTATCCAGCTCGAGTGGTCCATTGTTCCGGCGTCGATCCGTGCTGCGCATGGAGGACGATCGCCATGGAACGGATGGATCTCGAAAACTGGCTCGCGGGGCACCCCGACTCGGTCCGGACCGAGCCGTCACGGCTCCTCGACACCTGTGAGCGCGAGGTGCGCGCCCACGCCAAACAGGACGCATGGCACCACGCGTGCGAAATCGCGGAGGAGAGCCTTCACCGCTTCGAGCGCGTGTTCGGCCTGCCCGCGAGCGACACCTTCGTGACGCGCGAAGTGTGTCATGAGATCGCACGTGAGCTGAAACACCACGAGCCCCATCCGGACGAGATCCAGTGTGCGGAGTGGGTGAGCCGTGCGCTGATCGAATCCGTGGACGAGGACGCGCGGCTGATGCTGCGCACCTGGCTCAAGGATCTCGGCGAGCGGGAAGAGCACGAGGCGTGGCGCAGCATCGTCCTCTTCGCGGACCATCTCGCGAGGCAGCTGATTCACGATGCGCAGATGACGAACGATCTCGACTGGGACTTCGACCAGTCGTATCCGAAGGTGGCCGCGCGCGTCGCACGCATGATGATCCGCGAGTTCGAGACGCGTGCAGAGCGCGAAGGCGTCACGCACTAGGAGGAACGCGTCGCGTTTCGTCGGTGCGACGCAAGGAGGTGTCAGCTCGCGGATTCCTGATTGACAAACCGGGATCCCGGCATATTTTGAAATCGTTCGCTGCTGTACGGTCATGGAGGACCGAGGTTCCGTTTCCCGGATTCGGGGGTTGGAACTCGGAATTCGAATCCGAGTCCGATGCGGCGTGACTCGTTCGTCTTCGAAGTTGTGCGTCGATCGCGAGATCGCGTGCGGCACTGACCGACGAAGCGTCGTCGCGCTCCGAAAGACCGACAGAAACCATCGTGCAGTCGGCGGACCCGGCGCGCCCATCGCGTCGGCGGTCGAGTAGGGAAACGGGTCGATCCCACGAGGGTCGGAACGACGGAAGGAGTTCCGGACACGCGGCGAGCGCCGCACGTGCGAATCCCTCGCACCGTCCGAAGCGCCGGAACGCGAACCGATCCGATCGCGGGACGAGTGCATGAGCCAGGCCGAGCCCGGGAGCGTCACCCGAGCGGGCTTCGAAGAGCGAGGTGGTCGTCGTCACGGCCGCACCTGCCATCACGAGTGGGCAGGCGCGAATCCGGACTCGACCCCCTCCGCCGCGACGACCGTTGTCATTCCGCGATCCCCCGACGGTCGATGTTCGGCGGACACCTCCGTGATCCCCAACCGCCCCCCGGAACGTCGTTGGCGGCGGGTCGCTTCGGTCGAGCCCAATGAGTTCCGTCGGAGGCGGAGTCTGGTTGCAAGCCGCCTCGGTCCGGCGCGGGAGCGCCACCGAGTCAACGGCGTCCCTCGATGGGGCGCTGCCGAGGAGTAGAGGCAGGCCAACGCAGGGGTAGGCAACAGGCGGAGGACGACGACGATGGCGATCGCGAAGCGCCTCCAGTGGTATCTGGACGCGGCCGGGGTGGACTACGAAGTCCTGCCTCATCCGCGATCGCACTACAGCGCCCAGACCGCCCGCCGTTCCCGGGTTCCGCTCCATTGCCTCGCCAAGCCGGTCCTGCTCGAAGACGAGTACGGCTACGTGGTCGCCGTCGTGCCCGCCGCGCGCCAGGTGGACATCGATCGCCTCGGGTGCCAGCTGCACCGCGAGCTCCGACTCGCGACCGAGGCGGAGCTCGATCAGCTCTTCGAGGACTGTGCGCCCGGCGCGATGCCGCCCCTCGGCCAGCCCTATCACGTCCCGACGGTCTACGACGAGGCGCTCGAGGGCGTGTCGGACATCTACTTCGAGGCCGGTGACCACGACGACGTCGTGCACATGACCGGCGACGACTTCCTCGCGCTCCTCTCGGATTCGCTCCATGGCCGGTTCTCGAACCCGGCCGCCATCGATCGACGGCCTTTCGCTGGGGCGAGCGAGGGAGCCGGTGTGCCCTGATCGGCGATTCCGCCGAGCACTGCGATCGAAGGGAGGTCGACATGAGCCTTGCCCAGACCGTCGAAGCGTATCTGGCCGCGCGCGCCATCCCGTTCTCGACACGGATGCATGCGGCGTCGATCACGAGTCTCGACAGCGCGCATGCAGCGAGCGTCGACGAAGACGACCTCGCGAAATCCGTGCTCCTCGAAGACGATCGCGGGTACGTGCTCGCGGTCCTTCCGGCGTCGCGACGCCTCGAGCTGGCGCGCCTCCGGGACGAGCTCGGCCGTTCGCTGCACCTCTCGGAAGAGCAGGGCATGCAGGCACTCTTCCCCGACTGCGCCGTCGGCGCAGTCCCGCCGATCGGCGCCGCGTACGGGCTGGAGACGATCATCGACAGCAGCCTCGAGGACCGTGACGAGGTCTTCTTCGAGGGCGGGGATCACGAGACGTTGGTGCGCGTCGACGGGGATGCGTTCCTGGACCTGCTCGAATACGCGACGGTGGCCGAGATCGCGTCGGAGTCGCCGCGCCTGCACGCGGCCCTCGTCGTGCGCGAGCGCCTCTACGACGACGTGCTCGGCTTGTCGCGCGCGATCAGCGCGCCCGTCGCCAGCGGTACGCGATGGCGACGGCGGGTGACCCGGGCGCTCGAGCGGGTGGTCTCGTCCCTCGAGGATCACGTCGCCGAGTCAGAAGGCGTCGATGGCATTCTGCGCGAGATCGTCGACCAGGCGCCGCGGGTGTGGCGCGAAGTCGATGGCCTCGAGCGCGAGCACGCCGAGCTCGCGGACGAGTGCAGCCGGATTCTCGAAGTCCTGCCGCGGGACGCCTCCGCGCTCGCCGTCCGGCATCGCATCCAGGACCTGCTCGGGCGCTTCGATCGGCATCGACACCGCGGGGCCGACCTCGTCTACGAAGCCTTCCGGGTCGACATCGGTGGCGGCTGATCTCTGAGACGAGCCGCAGGAGGCCGCGCATGGAACGAGTGAACGTCCTGATCGCCGGTGGCGGCGTGATCGGTTCCGCGCTCGCCTACTGTCTGGCAAAACGTGGTGTGCGGGACATCGCCGTCGTCGATCTGGACCTCGCGGGCGTCTACGCCTCTTCCGAGCTGAACGCCGGCGGCGCGCGGGCGACCTGGTGGCAGCCGGTGAACATCGACACCTGTCGCGCGACCCTCGACTTCTTCCGCGATCGTGCGGACGAGTTCGACTTTCGGGAGCGCGGGTACCTCTGGCTCTACGACCATCCGGCGCGCTTCGAGATCGCGAAGCGAAAACATGCGCTCCAGGAAGCCGCTGGCCTCGGCGTCGAGCTGCTCTCGCCCTACGACGTGGCAGACCGCTTCCCGATTCTCGACCGCAACATGGACGAGCTGGTGGGGGCGACCTGGTCGCCGCGCGACGGCCTGATCAACCCGAATGCCGTGCGGCGGCATTTCCGGAGCGAAGCCGAGGCGTTGGGCGTCCGCTTCTCGAATCGACATTATGTCGATGGCGTGGTGACGGAACGGGTTCCGGGGCTCACGGGGCTGCGCCGGGTGCGCGCGGTCGACGTGATCGAGGTCGAGAGCGGCGATCCCACCGACGAATCCGGGCACGTGCGCGAGATCCTCACGACCCATCGCGTGCCCGCCGATCGAAGGATGCGCGAGACCCGGGTCGCGTGTGAGGTCGCGCTCAACTGTCTGGGCGCGTGGTCTCCGATCTTCTCTGCGAAGATCGGGATCCGCGATCCGACGGAAGCCGTTCGTCGGCAGATCTGTCTCGTGGGCGTCCACAGCGAGGACCTGGCGCCCGGGGTCGACCTCGCCGACCTCGGCATGATCGTCGATTCGAGCGACCTCTACTTCCACCCGGAAGGGGACAACGTGCTCGCGGGCTTCTCGATCCCCGAGGAGGCGCCGGGCTTCGACTTCGACTACGACGGGCAGTCCTATTTCGAGGAGTGGGTCTGGCCGCGGCTGGCGCATCGCGCCTCGAGCTTCGAGCGCTGTGGTCATGTGCGCGGATGGTCGGGACTGTATGCCGTGACCCCGGACTGCAGCGGGATCGCCGGCCCCGTCCCCGGGATCGCGAACCTCTTCGAGGCACACTCCTTCACGGGCCGCGGCGTGATGCAATCCTTCGGCGTCGCAAACGCGCTCTCGGAGCGGATCGTCGAGGGGCGCTACGGCGCCTGCGACCTCAGCCCCCTCGGACGCGAACGCTTCGAGCACAAGGAGGCGTGGCTGCCGGAGTCGCTGCACATCTGACGGGCGTTGATCAGCTCGAAGCCGCCGCCGCTGCCGCCGCGCGACCGGCCCGCCGACCGAAGAAGAGCCCGTCGCCGAGGGAGAGCCCGCTGCTGTAGCCCCCGACCGCGAGGCCCGAGGTCGAGCGCCCGGCGCCGTAGAGCCCGGGGATGGCCCGCCCCTCCGGATCCAGCACGCGCCCGTCGACGTCGGTCGCGAGCCCTCCGAGCGTGAACACCGCATAACGTGCGCCCTCGGTCGTGCAGTCGATCGCGCCGAAGGGCGGGTTCGTGAGCGGCTTCAAGTAGGGCTCGCGCTTGCCGAAGAGCGGATCCTCGCCGCGCGCGGCGTGGCGATTGAACACGTCCATCGTCGCTTCCAGCACCCCTCCCGGCAGACCGATCTCCTGGGCGAGCTCCGTGGGCGTCTCGCCGACCGCGATCAGCTCGAAGCCGTATTCGGCCGGGGTGTAGAACTCGTCGTCGACGATCAGCCAGCAGCGTCCTTCGTGCCGCAGGAGCGCGTAGTCGCCGAGGCGCCCCATGTAGGCATCTTCGTTGATGAAGCGTTGGCCCTGGGCGTTCACGAGGAGGCCCGCTTTGAGGTCCCAGGGCTGCGTGACCGGCAATGACACCGACACCTTGTCGAGGTGGCGCGTGCCCGCGCCCGCCGCCATGCCGAGCCGGATGCCCGAGCCGTCGTCGCCGTCCGCGGCGACGCGCATCGAGCATTTTCGCGCCGCGGGAATGTACGCGTCGAGCATCTCGTCGTTCAGGACGAAGCCGCCGGTCGTGACCACGACGCCACCGCGCGCGCGGATCGTGCGCGACTCGCCGAAGGTCTCGAGTCGTGCGCCGCTGATCGTGCCGTCGCGCTCCCGGAAGAGGGCGCTGCAGCTCGTGTTGAACGCGGTTCGCGTGCCAGATCGCTCGACGGCCTCGCAGAGCACGCTCATCACCTTGTGGCCGGCCGCGCCGGGAACCGCGGCGACGTGACCGCGCGGCGCGGGCTCCGCGACTTCGCAGAACGGCGACACCTTCTCCGAGCCGGACCACACGAGACCGTCGTCGGTCGGCGGCTCCCCGGACTGGCCGTAGTAGAAGGTCTCCTTGTACGGCACGCCCTGCGCGACCAGCCAATCGAAGAGCTCGACGGTGCCGTCGCAGTAGAGCTCGAGCTTCGCGTCGTCGCGGCCGGGTCCGATCGACGCCTGCAGGTACTTGAGCATCTCTTCCGGCGAGTCCTCGAAGCCGCACGCCTTCTGGAGCTTCGTGCCACCGCCGAGATAGATCACGCCGCCGGACATCGCGGACGTACCGCCGCCCCCTCCGGCGCGTTCCGCCACGAGGACGTCGACGTCGGTTTCGCGGGCCGCGATCGCCGTCGCGGCGCCCGCCACCCCGAGGCCCACGACGAGCACGTCGACTTCTTCGTCATAGCTCGCGATCGAGCCGACATCGAGCACCTCGGTCTTCATCTCTTCTCCTGTCTCGCGCGCCGAGCGTCGATGATGCCGGGCAGCGCGTCGTCGAGTGTCCGGCGACACGCTCCGACGACCTCGCGCACCCGGGTCGTGTCGACGACGGCGCCCTTTGCCGCGCCCGGCGCGTTCGAGGCCTGGAACTTCGCGGTCGCCCCCACGTGTTCGGCGACGCGCGCCGCGATTTCCTGCATCGTGAGCACCTCGTCGGACGCCCAATTGAGAATCGTCGCGGGCACGCTCGCCGCCTCCAGCAGCGTGGGGATCTGGTCGATCATGTCGTCGATGTGGATCAGCGACACTGGCTGCGGGTCGTGGACCGTGAAGACGGGGCTGTCTGCGAGCACGTTGTCGACGATCATCGTCAGCGTATCGACCGAGCATCCGTACGGTGTGCTCGCCCGCACGATCGTGATCGGGAGGTCGAAGGCTTCGGCGCAGAAGCGCGCGGTCGACTCGAGGGTCACCTTCGAGACCGGACTCGACGCGGCCCAGGGGGCGGCGACGAAGCCGATGTCGTCTTCCTCGCGATAGGCGTAGGCCGGGTCGTCGTGGGCCGAGTAGAGGGTGGCCGCGGAGACGACCAGGGCGGCCTTCGCGTTTCGGCAGCGCGCGAGGACATGCCCCGCGCCGATGGCGTTGACCTGGATGGCCTCGTGGAGCTCACCGGACGGGCGCCGCGTGTAGGCGTAGTGGAGGACGTAGTCGACGTCCTCCGGGATCGCATCGATCTCGCCGCGCTCGAGATCGATCTCCACCGTCTCGACGCCGCCCTTCTCGAGCTTATCGCGGAGTGCGGGGGCGCTGAAGCGCGCAGCGCCGATCACGCGATTCTGCTTCGCGAGGGCGCGTGCCGCCGGCGAGGCGATCGCGCCGGTCGCACCGGTGACGAGGATCGTCTGGTCCTGGAGCTCGGTCATCGACGGGGGCACCTCGAAGAGAACGGGTCAGAGACGGTAGCCACCATCGACCCCGATCACCTGACCGGTCATGGGCGCGCCGGCGTCGGAGGCGAGGAAGACGCACATCGGACCGAGCTCGGCGGGTGAGAGGATCCGGCGCTGCGCGCTCTCGGATTCCCCCTGCGCGCGGGCTTCGTCGGCCGTGATGCCCTGCGCGCTCGCCATCGCTTCGAAGTCGACGAGGTCGGTGTCGGTCCAGCCCGGGCACACGCAGTTCACCGTGATGTCGTGGCGGGCGAGGTCGAGCGCGAGCTGCTTCGTCAGGCCGAGGAGGCCGTGCTTCGCGGCGGTGTACGCCGGGGTCGCCGCGGCGTGCTTCGAGGCGCCGGAGCCGATGTTGATGACGCGCCCGCACCCGCGCTCGCGCATCGAATGGACTGCGGCCTTCGTCGGCCAGTAGGCGGCGGTCAGATTGAGTCGGAGGTTCGCCTCGAACCCATCGTCCTTGGTCGCGTCGCCCTTGAAGAGGTTCGGGTTGCCGCCGGCGTTGCCCCCGACGTTGTTCACCAGGATGTCGATCCCGCCGAAGCGTTCGATGGCTTCGCGGACCGGCGCGCTCGCCTGGGCTCGATCCGACGCATCGGCGACGACGGGCGTCGCGCCGATCTCCTTGGCGGTCGTTTCGAGTACGTCGGCTCGGCGTCCGGAGATGACGACCCGGGCGCCGGCGGCGACGAGGGCGGCGGCGATCCCGGCACCGATGCCCCGGGAGCCGCCGGTCACGACGGCGACGCGGTCGACTAGCAAGGGGCCGAGGGGGGCAGGGTCGGGCATACTGTTTCCTTTCGGGCGAAGGGGGCCGTGGCCTCCCGGAGGGGTAGCGGATCGGGCGGCTCAGGTGAAGCGTGCACCACGGCGGCCGATCGTGGTTGACCCGGCGACGCCTGCGCGGGAACCTGTACTCGGATCCGCGTGCGGCCCGATCCTGATATGGGCCAGTGGAGTGAGATGACGAGCTTCCTGATGCGAACGGGCCTGATGATCTCGGTGATCTGCGCGTGGACCGCATGCGCAGGCGGGCCCGGATCGGGACCCGGAGACCAGACCGCGCAAGCGTGTCCCCCCGCGGCCGTTCGCGAGAAGGCGTGTCCGGTGTCACGCGTGCCGCCGACCTATCCCGGCGCGGCGCTCCAGCTCGGCGCCGAGGCGATGGTGCTGCTCGAGTTCGACGTGCGCGAAGACGGCCGGACGGACGAGATCGAAGTCGTTCACTTCATCGGCCATCCGGAATTCGCGCGTGCCGCGGCGGAGGCGGCCCGCCAGTGGGAGTACGAGCCGGCCATGAGGGACGGACAGCCCGTCGTCTCGCGGGGGCTGCGTGTCGCGATTCCGTTCCGCATTCGGATCGACCGGCAGGGCATGACGCCGCGGATGATGAAGCTCGCCAAGGACGCCTTCGCGGCGATCAACGCCCAGGACGACGAGCGTTTGCGCGCCAGCCTCGAAAAGATCGAACGCCTGGACTGGATGAACCTCTACGAAGCACAGCATGCGGCGCTCCTTCGCGGCATTCTCGCGTTTCGGGAGGGGCGACTCGACGAGGCCCTGGCCGACCTCACCGATGCGACCTCGTTCCGGTGGAATTACATCCCGGTCAAGACGCACGCGTACGGACTCGGCTGGCGGATTCGCGCGCATGCGCTCGCCGAGCAGCCCGGCGAAGCGATGCGCTCGATCGAGTGGCTCGAACATGTGGCCCAGACGACTCCATCGGTGCAGGTTTCACCCGACATCGAAAGGATCCGGAGCGACATCGAGGCGCTTCGAGAGACCCAGGACGCGATCGCGCGGGAGGTGACGATCAGCGCCGGCGATCCGGGCGTCGATCAGACGTTCGCGACCTACGTCCCGCTACGGAGCGCGATCCGGGTCGAACCGCTCGGCAAGACCTTCCCGAGTCGCCTGAGGGTCTTCTGCGACGACGACGACCACATGTCGGATCCGGACGCGACGCCCGGCACGACGATCGAGCTCGATCGCCCCGGGTGTCGACTGGAGCTCCACGGCGAGCCGGGCACCCGGGCGAGGATCGTCGAGCTTCCGGTCTCCTGAAGCGGACCGACGTCAGCCCGGCGTGTGTTCGAGCGGCGACTTGTAATACCGCGCCACGTCCGCCTCGACGACATAGACCACGCGGGTCGACCACTTGCGCCGTGGAAAGGGCTTGCCGAGGTACTGCTGCGCGAGCGCGTCGAGGACGACCAGGTCGTTGTCGTCCCGCGTCTCGACGACGCGGCCTCGGATCAGTGCCTGCTCGTAGGGGTTCTCGAAGTCGGTGACCGAGAGCGCCACGCGCTTGTCCGCCTCGAGGTTCTGACCCTTGATGCCCCGGGCGTCGGTGGCGATCAGGACGTGATCGTCTTCCCGACCCACCCAGATCGGCTCGACCTTCGGGCTGCCGTCGGGCATCAGCGTCGCGAGGGCGGCGAAGTTGGGCGCGTCGAGGAGGCGCCGCACGTCGGCGTCGAGGGGCTTCGGCATGGGATCCTTTCGGCGACCAGACGTTCAGGCCCGGCGACAGCTCACCGATAGCGCCTCGCCCGTCATGTAGCTCGAATAGTCCGACGCCAGGAACACGACGGCATTTCCGATCTCCCAGGTCTCGGCGGCGCGTCCCAGTACTTCGTTCTCGCGCACCATGCGCGCGAGGAACTCGGGGCTCGAGACCTTCTCGAGATGAGGGTGGATCGCGAGGCTCGGCACGACGGCGTTGATCCGGATGCCATGCTCGGCGGCTTCGAGGGCGGCGCAGCGGGTGAGGGCGAGGACGCCGGCCTTGGACGCGCCATAGGCGGTCTGTCCGGCCTCGGATCGCCAGGCGCAGATGCTCGACAAGTTGACGATCGCGCCGCGGCCCCGGGCCTGCATGCCCGGCAGGACCGCCCGAAGCATCCGGAACGTGCCCGTGAGGTTCACGTCGATCAGGGCGAGCCACTCGTCGCTCGAGGTCTCGAGGAGATGCTTCGTCATCCCGAGCCCGGCGTTGTTGACGAGTACGTCGAGTCCGCCGAAGGCCTCATCTGCGTGGGCGACCAATGCGCGGACGTCGTCCTCCGAGCGCACGTCACAGACCTGGCGCGGAACGTCTCGGCCGACGTGCTCGGCGAGCTCGTCGGCGAAGCGATCGAGGCGGCCCTCGTGGATGTCGGACAGCATCACGCGGGCGCCTTCTTCGGCGCAGCGCCGGGCGGTCGCGAAGCCGATTCCGGTTCCGGCGGCGGCGGTCACGAGAACGGATCGTCCCGCGAGCAGATCGCGGCCGGCAGGCATCGGCGGTGCCGGGGTGGGGACGAACGCCTCCGCACTCACGCCAGGATGCCGCCGTCGACGACCATCGTGTGGCCGGTCATGTAGGACGCCGCGGGGCTCACGAGGAAGCGCGCGGCGCGCGCGATCTCGATCGGCTCGCCGATCCGCTTCATCAGGTTCTGGTCGGCCATGTCCTGGATGAAGGCTTCGCGCTTCGCCTCGTCGCGGGGCAGGATCATGTCGGTGGCGACGGAGCCGGGGGTCAGCGCGTTTACCCGGATGCCGTCCTTCGCCCATTCCTGCGCGAGGGTCGAGGTGAAGTTGATCACGGCGGCCTTGGAAGCGCAGTATGCGCCGAGGCCGCGCATCGGTCGGTGCGCGCAGGCCGCGGTGATGTTCACGATCGAAGGCGTCTCGCTTCGGACGAGGAGCGGGTGGGCCGCCTGGCAGAGGAAGAGGGCGGCGCGGGTGTTCACGCCGAAGATCTCGTCGAACTCCGTTTCGGTGAGCTTGCCGACCGAGTGCGGGCGCAGGATCGCCGCGTTGTTCACGAGCACGTCGAGCTTCGACGCCTGCTCCGCCACGCGCGCGACGAGCGCGGCCGGGGCATCGGTCTCGCTGGCTTCGTAGGCGAGGGCGTGCGCGCGCCCGCCGGTGGATTCGATCCGATCGACGACTGCGCGGGCGTCCGCGGGGTTCCGTCCGGTGACGAAGACCTCTGCGCCAGCGGCGGCGAACTCTTCGGCGATCGCGGCGCCGATGCCGCGGGTGCTGCCGGTGACGAGGGCGACGAGACCCTCGAGCGAGAAGGGCGCGTCGGCCGGGGCCGGGTTCGACATGGCGTCCTCCAGCGGTTCAGTCCCTGCTCGGGCGCGGGATCGTCGGCGGCCACTCGCCACCGCCATAGACTTCGAGCGCGGCACCGGAGACGTAGCTCGAGTCGCGGGCGGCGAGGAAGAGCACGGCGTGGGCGACTTCTTCTCCGCGGGCGAAACGGCCGGCCGGGATCGAGTCGGTGATCGCCTTCTTCGCGTCGGCATCGCCGTAGTGGTCGCCGGAGAGCTCCGTTTCGACGAGGCCGCAGACGACGCTGTTCACCCGCACGTCGCCGCCCCACTCGACGGCGAGCGAGCTGGTCGCGTTCATGAGTCCGGCCTTCGCGGCGCCGTACGCGAAGCCCGTCGGCGTCGGCCGGTGGGACGAGATGCTCACGATGTTCACGATCGACCCGGCGTGCTCGCGGCCGGTCATGTGCGCGTGGACCTGGCTCGAGAGGATCAGCGGCGCGTTCAGGTTCAGCTCGAGGATCTTGTTGATGAGTTTCGGCGCCACGTTCCGCGCATCGGTCGGCGGCGCACCGCCCGCGTTGTTCACCAGCACGTCGATCCCGCCGCCCGGCTCGGCGCAGCGCGCCAGCCAGGCAGCCGTCGCCTCGGGGTCGCGGACGTCGATGCTCTCGCAGGTGATCGCATCCGAGGAGTACGGCTTCTCAGGAGCGCGCCGGCTGCAAGTGAAGACGCGTGCGCCCGCGGCGGCGAAGGCCTCACAGATCTCGCGGCCGATGCCTCGGGACCCACCGGTCACGACGACGGTCTGGTCGGAGAAATCGAATCGGGTCTGGCCAGCGCTCATCGGAAGTCTCTCGGTCGGGTGGAGGGGCGTCCCCTTCGGACGGCGCGCATTGTAGTGCAGCGACGCGACGCGCGTCGCGATAGGTTCGGGAAGACGACCCGAGGAGAAGGCATGGCCGAGCGCAGCGCGACCGACGAGAAGCACCCCCGCGACAGCTTTCTGGTCTGGCTGGTCACGAACCCGGTCACCACCTGGTGGATCCGGACCTTCTCGGCCCGCATCGATCCCTGGCTCTATCGAAAGACGAACGGGAAGTTCCACACGATGGGGACCGGCAGTGAATCGATGGTCACGATCACGATGACGGGCCGGAAGACCGGCAAGCCCCGATCGATCCACCTCGCTTGCGTGCACCACGAAGGCGACATTCTCTTGGTCGCGAGCGCGATGGGGCAGCAGAAGCATCCGGGCTGGCGGTACAACCTCGAGGCGAACCCCGATTGCGAGGTGCAGACGCTCGGCGAGTCCTATCCCGCGCGGGCGCGGATGCTGTCCGACGCCGAGAAGGACGCGGTCTGGGACGAGATGCGCGGACAGATCCCGATGATCTACGTCTACGAGACCCGGACCGATCGCAACATCCGGGTGTTCCGTCTCTCGCGCGTGGAGCGCTAGGCGCGGGGCTTCCCCACGAGCACGCCGCCATCGACCACGTAGTCCGCGCCCGTGCAGAACGAGCTCTCGTCGCTGGCGAGGAACACCACGACGTCGGCGATCTCGGTCGCGTTCCCCATCCGGCCGAGGGGGTAGCCACCGTAGGCCGCGTCGTACTGTTCGTCGGTCCAGCCCTCGCGTTCGGTCATCTTCGTCTTCGTCGGACCCGGGACCACGACGTTCACGCGGATGCCGCGCGGGCCGAGCTCAATCGCGGCGGTCTTCGAGAGGCCGCGTACACCGAACTTCGACGAGGCGTAGGCAGACATGTTCTCGCGCCCCTCGAGTCCCTGCACCGACGAGAAGTTCACGATCGAGCCGCCGCCGCGGGCCGCCATGCCCGACATCACGGCCTTGATCCCCAGGAACGCGCCGACCAGGTTCGTCTCGATCACCTTTCGGAAGGTGTCGAGGTCCGTTTCTTCGAGGGGCTTCACCCGGATCGTGCCCGCGTTGTTCACGAGCACGTCGAGCCCGCCGAAGCGCTCGGTCGCGAGGTCGACCGCCGAGGCCCACGCGTCCTCGCTTGTGATGTCGAGCTCCGCGAAGATCGCGGCTTCCGGTCGATCGACGCAGAGTTCGGCGGCCAGCGCTTCCCCCTCGTCACCACGCCGATCCGCGAGCACGACCCGCGCGCCTTCTTCCACGAAGCGCCGCGCCGTGGCGGCGCCGATCCCGCGCGCCGCGCCCGTCACGAGCGCGACCTTGCCGGCGAGCCGGCCGCCTCCGGAGGGACTCATCGCGTGATCACCCGGTCGCCGCGCACGAAGGCGTCGCGCTGAGCATCGCCCGTGCCCTCGATGTTGAGCTGGTACGTGTAGCCCTGCTCCATGCGGTAGTTGGTGTGCATCTCGAACACGTCGAGGTGGTTGAGGGCGGCCTTCGCGAAGCGGACGGCCGACGCCGGCTTCTCGAGGATCAGATTCGCGATCTCGCGCGCCTTCGGCATCAGGTCGTCGGGCTCCGTCACGTAGGCGACGGTGCCCCACGCGTGCAGCTCCGCGGCCGTCGCCGGCTTGCACGTGAGGCTCATCTCCCGAAGCTTCATCGGGGCGACGAGCTTCGCGAGATGGGAGGCGCAACCGAGGGCGCCGTTGTCGACCTCCGGCAGTCCAAAGCGGGCCTTCGTCGAGGCGACGATCATGTCGCAGCTCGCGACCAGACCGATGCCGAGGCCCATGCAGAAGTCGTTGACCGCGGCGATCACCGGGACGCCGGTCTCGTAGATTTGATGGAACGTCGCATAACACGCCTCGCCCGATCCGATCAGGTGCTCGAAGCCGGGGACGCTCTGCATCTCCTTGATGTCGATCCCGGCGTTGAAGCCCTTGCCCTCGGCGGTCAGGATGATCACGCGCACGTCGTCGTTCGCGTCGAGCTCCTTGAACGTGTCGTGGATCTGCCACGTGTCCGCGACGGTGATGGAGTTGACCGGCGGGTGGTGCATGACCACCTCGGCGACGTGGTTCTCGATCGTGCAGCGAATGCTCATGGGAAGGGGCTCCTGACGAGGGCGGATCGGCCGGCCGACCGGGATGTACGCGGAATTGCTTTACTTTCGCAGTTCTGCAAATCTCGGCAATCGCCGGCGGGATATACGTCGCGCGAGACGAGGAGCCGATGGCCGCCCCCCGCAGCACGATCCCGAAGATCATCAGCGTCGACGATCACGTCGTCGAGCCGCCCCACGTGTGGGAGACGCGCCTCCCCGCGAAGTACAAGGACAAGGGACCGCGGGTGAAGATCCTTCCGCGTGGCGCGCCGACCCTCAAGGACGGCGTCTGGGTGGAAGAGCCCGGGGACGGTCCCGAGATGGCGGCCTGGTGGCACTACGAGGACCATCGCTACCAGCTGCGCCAGATGATCGCGTGCCCGGGCATTCCGCCCGAAGAAGTGAAGCCGATCGGGGTCACCTTCGACGACATCGCGCCGGGCTGTCACATCCCTAAGGCTCGGATCGCCGACATGGAGAAGAACCATGTCGAGGCGTCGCTCTGTTTTCCGAACTATCCGCGCTTCTGCGGTCAGCTCTTCGCCGAGCGCAAGGACATGACGCTCTCGAAGCTCTGCGTCGAGGCCTACAACGATTGGATGGTCGAGGAGTGGTGCGGCGGCTCCGAGGGGCGATTGATCCCGCTCTGTGTCGTACCGCTCTGGGACGCGGAGCTCGCCGCGGCAGAGATTCGTCGGAACGCGGCCCGCGGCGTGCGCGCCGTCGCGTTCTCGGAGCTGCCCGCCTGGCTCGGGCTGCCCTCGATCCACACGGACCACTGGGACCCCTTCATCCGCGCGTGCGAGGAGACCGAGACGGTCATCTGCATGCACATCGGGTCGGGCACCAAGACTGTGAGCACCGCCGACGAGGCCCCGACGATCATGTCTTCGAACCTGATCGCGCTGAACAGCGTCGCGTCGCTCCTCGACTGGATCTTCTCCGGGAAGCTCGCCCAGTTCCCGAAGCTGAAGCTCCTGTACGCGGAGTGCCAGATCGGCTGGATCCCGTACTTCATCGAGCGCGCCGACGACACCTGGCAGACGCATCAATGGGCGCAGGGTGAGACGCGACTGCCGAAGCCGCCGTCGGAGTACTACAAGGACCAGGTCTACAGCTGCTTCTTCAAGGACAGCGTCGGCGTCGACCTGATCGAACGAATCGGTCTCGACCAGGTGATGTTCGAGACCGACTATCCGCATCAGGACGGAACGTTTCCGCACACGCTCGAGACCGCCGAAACGCTCTTCGGTCACCTGCCTCAGGATCAGGTCGACAAGATCGCGCGGGACAACGCGATCGCACTGCTGGGACTCGATCCATGACGGCGGCGGTGACGCCGATGACGCGTCGCGAGGCGCTGCCGGTTCCGAGTGGGTGGTTCGCGGTCGCTCATTCCCACGAGCTCGCCGCCGGCGAGGTCTCGAAGGTCCACTACTTCGGCCAGGACCTCGTGGTGTTCCGGACCGAGTCCGGCGAGGCCGCCGTCTTCGATGCCTTCTGTCCCCACCTCGGCGCCCACCTGGGCGTGGGCGGCAGGGTCGAGGGCGAGACGCTGCGCTGCCCCTTCCACGGATGGGGCTTCGACACGTCCGGTGCGTGCGCGGAGATTCCCTACGCGAAGCGGATTCCGCCGGGTGTCCGGGCCGGCAGTCATGCCGTCGTCGAGCGGAACGGCTTCATCTTCGTATGGTGGGACACCGCCGGTCGCGAGCCCTGGTACGAGGTCCCGGTCGTGCCCGAACACGCGAGCGGAGACTGGTCGAGTCCCGATCGGTACGAGTGGAAGATCAGCGCGCACAGCCAGGAGCTCGCCGAGAACGGCGTGGACCAGGCTCATTTCCAGTTCGTACACGGAACCCTCGCGGTTCCGAACGCCGATTCGACCGAAGACGGTCACGTGCGTCGCACGTTCGCGCCGATCGAGATGAAGACGCCGCGGGGCGACGTGAATGGCGGCATCGAGACGCACATGTTTGGCATGGGCTTCGCGACCGTCCGCTTCACAGGGATCGCCGAGACCCTCGAGTTCACGGCCACGACCCCGATCGACGCTGGCCACGCCCACGTCCGGTACAACTTCATCCAGCCGAAGGTCGATGGGAAGGATCCCGAAGGCGGCGTCGCTGCCGCATTGATCCGCGACATCGTCAAGCAGATGAACGAAGACGTCCCGATCTGGGAGAACAAGCGCTACCTGTCGCGCCCGACCCTGTGCGACGGCGACGGTCCGATCGCGGAGTTCCGCCGCTGGTGCGAGCAGTTCTACCCCGATCCCGCCGCCTGAGTAAGGGCCGCTTTTCGCCCCGACCCGCCGTCGTCGCGTGATTCCTCGCGCGCGCCGCCTGGAGATCTCCGACATGGCCCTCGAGCTCGCCGAGCACAATCTCTCCGAGGAGCGTCTCGAATTCCGCGACACGCTCCGGCGCTTCTTCGAGGAGCACGCGCCGATCACGGAAGTCCGCCGGGTGATGGAGGAAGAGGGCACGGGACACTCGTCGGCCCTGTGGACCCTCGCTTCGGAAGAGATGGGCCTCGCCGGCATCGCGATTCCGGAAGACGCCGGCGGTCAGGGCTTCGGTCTGAAGGAGCTCGCGATCGCGCTCTCGGAATCGGGTCGCCACCTCGCGCCGATCCCGCTCTTCGCTTCCGCGGGACTCGCCGCGCGCGTCGTCCAGCACGTCGCGGGCGAAAGCGCCGAAGGGTGGCTCACGCCGATCGCCGAGGGACACGCTGCGACCGTCGCGTGGGTCGAGGCGGACGGCGACTGGGATCCGGCAGCGACCACGCTCGCGGTCGATGGGTCGGGCGACGACGTGACGCTCACAGGAGACAAGCACTTCGTGCTCGCGGCCGGGGCCGCGGAGCGGATCTTCGTCGTGGCACGCGAGCCCGGCACCCACTGCGACGAGGGGCTCGGGCTCTACGTCGTCGAAGGGGATGCCGCTGGGCTCGTCGTCGAGTGCCGAGAGAGCGTGGACGTCACGCGACCCGTCTGGACAGTGCGTTTCGACGGGACTCCCGCGCAGGCGCTGGGCCCGCGCGGCGCGGCCGCGCCCGGCATCCGGGCCGGCCTCGACGAAGCGACGGCGCTGCTCTGCGCGGAGATGGAGGGCGGGATGCGCCGGGTGCTCGAGACCGCGGTCGACTACGCGGGCGACCGCTTCCAGTTCTCCCGGCCGATCGGTTCGTTTCAGGCCGTGAAGCACAAGTGTGCGGACCTGTTGATCGACTACGAGGGATCGCGGACCGCTTCCGACGGCGCCGTCGTGGCCTTCGACGAGGGTGATCCCGAGGCGTCGATCCTGACCGCGGTCGCCAAGAGTCATCTCGGTCCCGCCTACGTCCGGATGGCGACGGAGAGCGGGCAGATCCAGGGCGGCGTCGGGTACACCTGGGAGTACGATGCCCATCTCTTCTTTCGCCGAGCGCTCGCGTCGAAGGCGATCCTCGGAGACGAGTCCACCCATCGGGACCGGCTCGCCCGGCACGTCGCCCGAGAGATCGCGGGAGGCGAGGCTTAGCATGCGACGCGAGGACACGAAGGAAGAAGCGGCGTTTCGGGCAGAGGTGCGGGCGTGGCTCGAGGCGAACGCGAAGCCGCGGGTCGAAGGACCGCCGCAGGCGCTCGATCACTCTCCCGAGGCGGAGGCGCGCCACTGGGAAGCCGCGAAGGTCTGGCAGCGCACGAAGTTCGAAGGCGGCTGGGCAGCGATCACCTGGCCCGTCGAATACGGCGGTCGCGGCGGCACGCCGATCCAGCAGATGATCTGGAACGAGGAGCAGTCGCGCTTCGACGTTCCTGCCGGCTTCATCGCCGCCTCCCTCGGCATGATCGGCCCCGCGCTGATGCGCTTCGGGACCGAGGAACAGAAGGCCTATCTGCCGGCGATGCTGCGCGGCGACGAGGTCTGGTGTCAGCTCTTCAGTGAGCCCGAGGCGGGCTCCGATCTCGCCGCCGTCCGAACGCGGGGCGAGGTCGACGGCGACGAGCTCGTGATCAACGGGCAAAAGGTCTGGACCACGAGCGCGAACTTCGCCGAGAAGGGCTTCATCGTCCTGCGGACGAACCCCGACGTCGCCAAACACGACGGCATCAGCTTCGCGTTGATCGACATGCGCCAGCCCGGCGTCGAGGTCCGGCCGCTCGTCACGATGCGCGGAGACCGGCACTTCAACGAGGTCTTCCTGACCGACGTGCGCACGCCGCTCGATCACGTCGTGAATGGCCTCGATCGGGGTTGGCCCGTCACGACCTTCGTGCTCATGAACGAAGGCGCCTTCATCGGGACCTCGAGCCCGGTCGACACGAGCGCGACGGCACTCATCCGGCACGCGCACGAGACGGGACGACTCGACGACCCGGTCGCGCGCGAGCGGCTCGGCGAGGCGTGGGCCCGGGAGCGCGTTCTCGGGCAGCTCCAGGATCGGCTGAAGGGCGCGCTGCTCGACGGCCGGATGCCCGACGTCGACGGGTCGGTGCTCAAGATCCTGACCGCGGAGTGGGGACACGAGCGGGCCGAGCTCGCGACCTGGCTGCAGGGTGCGGATGGACTACTGGCCGGCGCCGACGCTCCCGAAGCCGGACTCTGGCAGGACAAGGTGTTGTCACGTGGTCTGATGGCGGTGGGCGGCGGCACCCTCGAGGTCCATCGCAACGGCCTCGGGGAACGCGCGCTGCGACTCCCGAAGGAGCCGCGCTTCGACCGCGACACCGCGTTCAAGGATCTGGAGACGAGTCGCTGACGCGCGACGCACAGGTGCGCGCTCGCCGTGTCCTGTCCTAGCGTGACGATTCGATTCAAGGAACGAGCCCCGACTCGAGGAGCCCCATCATGGCCCAGGCACATGCCCCCGAAGACGTGTCCCCCGCGCTGTCCCTGCAGCCGGTCAACTTTGCCGCGGAAGATCCCGGCGTCGGTGGCTGGCGGCCGCTGATGGCGCAAGGCGTCGGTGCGGACAAGGCCGGCATCGATCGTCTGGTCGTGTCCGACCACGTCGTGATGGGCGAGAACCTCGAGCGCTACGGCGATCCGAAGGCTGGCGGCATGAAGGGCGGCGTGCAGCCGACCGGCCCGGATGGTCACTGGCTCGATCCGCTCACCGTCATCTCGATGTGGGCCGCGCTCACGACGCACACGCGTTTCATGACCGGCATCCTGATCGCGCCGCTGCGCAGGCCCGCGACCCTCGCGAAGCAGCTCGCCACGATCGATGTCCTCTCCGAAGGTCGACTCGACATCGGCGTCGGTGTCGGCTGGCAGCGCGAGGAATACGAGGCGAACGGCGTCGAGTACAAGGGACGCGGCAAGCTCCTCGACGAGACCCTCGAGATTCTGCAGACCCTCTGGAGCGAGCAGTCGGCGGCGTATTCGAGCGAGCGCGTGAACTTCGAGAAGGTGCACCTCAGCCCGAAGCCGCTCCGCCCGGGCGGCGTGCCGCTCTGGATCAGCGGTACGCTCATCCCGAACGTGCTCCAGCGCATCGTCCGCTTCGGCTCGGGTTGGATTCCGTGGGGCGACGATCAGATGGATCCGATCGGCGGCGTCGCGAAGATCGCGGCCGAGATGGAGAAGGCCGGACGCGACATGAAGGGCTTCCAGGCGGGGACCTATCTGCAGGTCGTCGAAGACGGTGGCTCGATCGACGCGGAGGCCACGATGGCGCCGGTCGGCGCGATGGCGGAAGGCGGGATCACGGATTTCCGCGTGACCCTGCAGCTCCCGAACGAGGAAGCGGCGACCCAGGACATGCTCGCGCCCCTGGTCGCGGCCTTCCGCAAGCAGGCCGGACGCTAGGGCGCCTCCGGAACCCGAATCCCCCGCGCCGACACCCACGTCTGGACGGTCACCACGACTGGACCCCGACTGGGCAGAGGGATTCGCGTGGAGCTCGGTGGATTCGAATCGGGCGATCCCTTCGTTTTCGGGGTCGCCCTGGCAGCGCTCGTTTCGGGCGTGGCGTTCGCGGGTTTTCTCGCAGGCCGGCGCCGCTCCGTCGCCGATTCGCCGGTCGACGGGATCGTGCGCGACCTCTGCGCGCTGAACGCGCAGGTGGCCGCCGACGCGGATCTAGCGGCGCTGCTGACGACCTACGTAGAGGCGCCCGGTCGCCTCGATCGCGTCGAGCGGGTGCGGGCCCGCGCCTGGTTCGACTCGGCGCGGAGGCTCCATGCCCTGTTGGCGGAGTCCCTCGCGCACGCGCCGGATGGTGACCGTCGCCTGGCCGCCTACGCGCCGACGATGGGCGAGGGGGCCGGCGCGCGTTCGCACGACGACGGCCCGATGTTGCCGCGCGTCTCCAACGTGACGCTCATCGATCCGGAGTTCATGGCCTGGGTCGAGTCGATGCAAGCGCGCCACCGCGCGTGACACGGTTCGCGCGGTCGCCTCAGGCGAGCTCGATGACCTCGAAGGTGCGAGCGCCAGACGGCGTCTTGTACGTGCCTTCGTCGCCGACCTCGAGACCGAGGAGCGCTCGTCCGAGCGGAGAGACCGGTGTCACCGATCGCACGAGGACGCCATCCGCTTCGAGCTCGATCCCGGCGGCGCCCGGCAGGACCAGCCATCGCTCTCGGACTTCCTCCTCGTCGTCTTCGAGGGCCACGCAGACGAGGGCCCCGACCGCGACGGCGTCGTCTTCTCCGAAGGGCCGGACCTCGAGGTTCGAGACCGCCTCGACGTTCCGACGGACGTCCGCGACGCGCTCGGCGAGCCCCCGAGCGAGGTAGCTCTCCTCGGTCGCGCGGGTGTCCTTCGCGTGCTCGGCGCGATTCTCGGCGTGGGTCGCACCGGCCTGCGTGTCGGCCTGGCGCCGCGCGAGGGTCGCGAGATCTTCTTCGAGCCGCGCGCGAATCGCGGCCACCAGCGCATGTTTGTCGACGCATTCCGACATCGGCTCCTCCGTGCGCGGTCGACTCCGCTCGGTGGTGGCCGTTCGGGTCGTGGCCTACCGTCGCCCGGCGATTCTCCCTCTCCGAGGCCGCCCCGCGATGAAGCTCTACCACGTTCCGGGCTCGCGTTCCGCCCGGGTGCGCTGGCTCTTGCTCGAGCTGGGCGTCGAGCACGAGGTCGCGCTGCTCTCGGCCACGGACGGGTCGCAGCGCTCCCCGGAGTACCTCGCGCTGAACCCCCTCGGTCGGGTGCCGACCCTCGAGGACGACGGTGTCGCGTTCTACGAGTCCGGCGCGATCGTGCAGTACCTGCTCGAACGCTACGGCGCGGGCCGCTTCGAGCCGCCAGTCGGGAGCCTGTTCCGGCCGCGCTACCTGCAGTGGTTCCACTGGGGGGAGGCGACGCTGCTGCCGCCGATCGTGATCATGAATAGCCACCGCTTCGTGTTGCGCGAGAAGGACCGCTCAGAGAAGGCGGTCGACGTCGCGCGCCGACAGCTCGCGCGCATCCTGGCGGTCGTCGAGGGAGAGGTCGAGGGCCGCGCGTGTCTGGTCGGCGACGCGTTCAGCGCCGCGGACATCATGGTCGGCTACGGCCTCACCCTGGCGAAGCTCGTCGGCGAGCTGCCGGCCGATTTTCCGGCCGTGCAGGCGTACCTCGACGGATTGGCCCGACGTCCTGCCTACGAAGAGGCGTTGCGCGGCGGATTCGGCGGCTAGTCCCCAGAGTGGCCGAAGAGGATCTTCTTCGCCCCATCGTCCATGCCGTTCGCCATGCCCGCGGCCAGCTCCTGGCCTGCGGCGAGTCCCGCCACGAAGCCGGGACGTTCGCCCAGGGTCTCGAACCAGCGGCGCAGGTTGGGGAGATCGTCGAGGGTCTGGGCGTGGTGGTCGCGCATGTGGACCCATGGCCAACACAGGATGTCCGCCATCGACAGCTCGTCGACGATGAAGTCGCGTCCCTCGAGGCGCCCATCGAGTACCCGATAGAGCCGCCGTGCCTCGCGCGTATAGCGCTCGATCGCGTAGTCGAGCTTCTCTGGCGCGTAGTTGCGGAAGTGGCCGGCCTGGCCGCACATCGGACCTTGATTCGCCATCTGCCAGTACATCCACTCGATCGCCTGCACGCGCTTGCGTGGATCTTCGGGCAGCAGCCGGCCCGTCTTGTCGGCCAGGTACTGCAGGATGGCGCCGGACTCGAAGACCGGAATCGGTTCGCCCCCGCCGTCGGGGTCGTGATCGACGATCGCCGGCATGCGGTTGTTGGGGCTGATCGCGAGGAAGGCAGGCTCGAACTGCTCGCCGCGGGCGATGTTGCACGACACGATCCGGTAGGGGAGGCCCAACTCTTCGAGGGCAATGCTGACCTTCCAGCCGTTCGGGGTCGGGAAGTAGTGGAGATCGATCATCGCGGCAGGATACCAGCGGCCTGTTCGCGACCGGCAACTCCGGTCGCAGGCAGCTGGAATCACACGGGATCTCGATAAGCAAAGGAAACTAGACTTATCGGTGGTAGAGAGACGGCGAGGGCGGCAGCCGTCCGGAATCGGGAAGTCGCGGGGAGGGGCGGCGCCACCCCGGCCAGGGTGGTAGAACGTGTTCCAGCCCAGCCCAGCCCAGCCCAGCCCAGCCCAGCCCAGGCCGTCCGGCCGGGCCATCCGATCCCATTTCCGTGTCCGACTCCGTGGAGACAGCCATGTCCGCCGATACCGATCTGCTCGCCGAAGCCCGCGCCCTCCGTCCATTGATCGAGAAGGAGGCGGACCCGACCGACGAGGAGCTGACGATGACGCCGCCCGTCGTCGACGCCTTCGAGAAGACCGGGCTCTTCCACATGATGGTCCCGCGCGCGCTCGGCGGCGCCGAAGCGGATTGTTCGACGATCATGGACGTGTTCGAGGAGCTGTCTCACCAGGACGGGTCGATCGGCTGGTCGCAGATGGCGAACGCGAGCGCCACTTCGTACTGCGCCTTCCTCGAGCCCGAGGCTGCGAAGGAGATGGTCGGCGACCGCCCGGGTTCGGTCTTTGCCGGGCAATTCGCGCCCCGTGGCACGATTCGACGCGAGGGCGAAGGCTTCCGGATCAGCGGCGAATACGGCTTCGGGAGCGGCAGCGGTCACGCCTCGTACATCGGCGGCGGTGGCTTCGTGCTAGGCGACGATGGCGCGCCGGAGATCCTGCCGAGCGGCCTGCCCGCCTATCTCTGTTATTTCGTACCCAAGGACGCGGTCGTCATGAAGGACGGCTGGGACGTGATGGGCCTGCGCGGGACCGGCAGCTTCGACTACGGCGTGCCGGAGCAATACGTCGACGCGAAATACACGTTCTGGCTCTTCGAGGCGGGTGTGAAGACCGGTGGCTCCTTCTACGGCATCGGCGCCCCGGCGCTCGCGGGCCTCGGCCACGCCGGATGGGGCCTCGGGGTCGCGCGTCGTGCCCTCGACGAGATCGGCGCGATCGCGACCGGGGGGCGAGCGCGCATGAGCGGCGGCGCCTTGCTCGATCAACAGGTCTTCCAGCGCGAGTACGGCGAGAAGTGCTTCGCCCTCGACGCCGTCCGTCAGCTCGTGCACGAGGTCTACGGCCGGATGGAGCGGAAGCTGCAGGCGGGCGAAGTGCTCGGCAAGGCGGACAACGACGAGATGATGGGATCGGTCGCGTACATGACACAGATCTGCGAGGACGTGACGACCTTCGCCTACCGAACCGCAGGGAGTCAGGGGCTGCGGAATCCCAGCCTCGTCCAGCGCTGCTTCCGCGACATGCTGACCGGCGGGCTCCACATCTTCGTCGATCGCAAGAGCTACGAGGAACACGCGAAGAACAAGCTCGGCGTCACGCCGGCTTGATTCGCGCCCACGCACCCGGAACACGACGAGGCCCGAGACCGCCGGGCCAGGAGACGAGATGGACTTCGGATTGAGTGAGGAGCAGGAGATGCTCCAGGAGACGATTCGCGGATTCGCGCAGAACGAATGCCCGACGACGCGCCTCCGCGAGCTCTTCGATGCAGGCGAGGGGCACGATCCCGCGCTCTGGTCGGCGCTCGCCGAGATGGGCGTGGCCGGCCTGACCGTGCCGGAAGAGCACGGCGGCGCTGGAATGGAGATTCTCGACCTCGCGCTCGTCGCGGAGGTCCTCGGAGAATTCGCGATGCCGGGTCCGTTCCTGGGGCACGCCCTCGCGATTCGCGGCGTGACCCTCGCGGGCGGCAAGGATCAGCAGAGCAAGATCCTGCCCGATCTCGCCAGCGGCGAGCAGATCGCGACGGTCGCCCTCCAGGAGCAGGCGACGTGGCAGCCCGAAGAATGGACCGCCCGGCTGCGGGGAGGTCGCCTGACCGGCGAGAAGGCCATCGTCTCCCACGCGGCCCTCGCCGATCGCTTTCTGGTCGGATTGGCCGGGGGCCAGCTGGCCTGGGTCGACGCGAAGGCGAACGGCGTCGAGATCGAGGATCTCGGCGGGATCGATCGCACCCGGCCGGTCTACCGCGTGCGCTTCGAGAGCGCTCCGGCGGAGCTGCTCGAAGGCGGAGACGGCACCGTCTGGGAGCTGATCGACACCGCCGCCGTCCTGCTGGCGGCAGATGCCTTCGGCGCGGCGACCAAGCTGATCGACATCGACGTCGCGTACGCGCTGGAGCGCGAGCAGTTCGGTCAGCCGATCGGCCAGTTCCAGTCGATCAAGCACACGATCGCGAAGCTCGGAACCGACATCGAGCCGGCGCGGGCGCTCTTGTGGCACGCAGCGCACGCGCTCGACGCGATTCCGGCCGACGCGCCGCGTTCGGTCTCGGTCGCGAAGGCGCACATCACCGATCGCGCCATGAACGTTGCGCGTGAGTCCGTGGAGCTCCACGGAGGCTACGGCTTCACGTGGGAATGCGAAGTCCAGATGTGGTTCAAGCGGATCATGCTCGACCGATCGCTGTTCGGGACGCCGGATCAGTGGCGCGAACGCACGGCCGACCTGGGGGAGTATTGAGATGGATCTCGAATACAGCGCCGAACACCAGCGGTTTCGTGAAGAGGTGCGTCAGTTCCTGAAGGGCTGGCCGCTCACGGGCGACGAAGCCAGGCTGCCGCAGGACGAGCAGGAGCAGCTCTTCCGCAAGCGTGGGATCGAGGCGGGCTTCGTGTACCGCTCGGTGCCGAAGCAGTACGGCGGCTCCGAGCAGCCGCGGGATGCGATCAAGGACCGCATCATCGTCGAAGAGTTCTATGCCGCCGGAGCGCCGCGCGACCTGATGACCCAGGGCGCGGGGATGATGGTGCCGACGCTGCTCGAGTTCGGGACCGAAGCACAGAAGGAGCGCTACATCCCGCCGGCCCTTTTCGGTGAGGAGAACTGGTGTCAGGGCTACAGCGAGCCCGGCTCGGGCTCCGACCTGGCGTCCCTGCAGTGTCACGCGCGACTCGAGGGCGACGAGTGGGTGCTGAATGGTCAGAAGATCTGGACGTCGTCGGCACAGCGCGCACAGATGATGTTCGGTCTCTTCCGCTCCGAGCCAGACGCGAAGAAGCACGAAGGGATCTCCTATCTGCTCGTCCCCATGGACGCGAAGGGCCTCGAAGTGCGACCGCTGCGTGAGATGGGCGGTGGCTTCGAGTTCAACGAGGTCTTCTTCGACGACGTTCGCATCCCCAAGGAGAACATCGTCGGCGAGCGCGGCCAGGGTTGGCAGATCTCGCGGGCGACCCTCGTGCACGAGCGCAATCTGATCGGGAATCCGAACATGATGCGCGAGGCCTTCTCCGACCTCCTCGACCTCGCGCGGAGCCGCGCCCTGGGCGGTCGCCCGGCGAACGAGGACCCGGGCATCCGACGACGGATCGCCGAGATCGAGGGCTACGTCCACACCAGCGAACTCTCGAACATGCGGCAGTTCACGGCGGCCAACAAAGGCAAGATGAGCGACGTGATGCGCCCGATGATGATGAACAAGGTGGCGGGTACGGACACCATGCAGATGATCATGAAGTGCGCGTTCGACCTGCTCGGCGGCGAGGGCGTGCTCGCGCCGACCGAGGAAGAGCTCGACACCTGGGGCCGCAAGACGACCAGCAGCGGTTGGGTGCTGCAGTACGTGTTCTCGATGGGACCGGCGATCGCCGGAGGCGCTACGAACATCCAGCGCAACATCATTGGCGAACGCGGCTACGGCCTGCCGCGGGACCTACGCCGACCGGAGTAGACGGGCGGCGGACCGACCCCGGGGGTCGGTCCGCTGCGCCCGGCCGGTCCTTGCCTCAAGCGCCTGCGCCGAAAGGCCGATCCGGCCTCCGTAGGGAGTCCGTGATGAAGAAGGCGTTCGCGAAGGCGGGATTCAAGCTGGGGGGCGGGTTGGCACTCGTGGTCGCGGTGATCGGCGTGCGCATGATCACGGCCGACCCCGACGGACTCGATGACGAGATCGCCGAGCTCGAGCGTCTCGAAGAGGAGCTCGCCGCGGACGCTGCGGAGCGCGGCGTCGAGACACCGGATGGCCCCTCTGCCGACGGACTGGTCGCTCGCGTGAGCGCGACCGTGCGCGAGCATCTGCCATCGAGCGCGTCGTCCGGGCCGGATCCGAACCGCCTGGTGAAGTGCGACCTCGGCGGCGGCATCCAGTTCATGCGCGCGGCCGATTGCCAGACCCGCGGTGGTGACGTCTCCGACGTCGACTAGCGCGACGGCGTCCCCATCATCCCCGAGCTCGACTAGCGCGACGGCGTCCCCGGTATCCCCGACGTCGACTAGCGCGACGGCGTCCCCATCGTCCCCGAGCTCGACTAGCGCGACGGCGTGCCCGGTATCCCCGACGTCGACTAGCGCGACGGCGCGAGGAGCTCGCCGCGGTTGGGGCTCGAAGGCTCGGGCTCCGCGTCGTGGTCGATCCGGCGCAAGCCGATCGCGGCCACGAGTCCGAGCGCGGCGAAGCCGGCCCCGAGCAGGTAGCCGTCCCGGAAGGCGACCGTCGACGTCGCGTCTGCACACATCGCGGTCAGGATCGACACGCCGGCGACGGCCCCGATCCCCGTCGTCGTCGACATCGTCGAGACCGCGATCCCGTGGTCTTGCTCCTCGACGGCCGATGCGACCGTCGTCGAGAGCGACGGCTGGGCGAGGCCCGCGCCGTAGCCGGCGAGCACGAGCCCCGCGACGATCGCCGCCAGGGACCGGGTCTCGGCGCCGATCGCGAAGGCGCCCATGGCCGCGACGACCATTGCCATGCCCGAGATGATCATGACCCGCTCGCCGTATTTCGCGCCGAGGCTGCCGCCGATCGGGGAGGCCGCCGAGAGCGAGATCGGCCGCGCGATGGTCCACATCGACGTCGCCGCCTGACCGAGGCCGAATACCCCGAGCATGATCAGCGGGCTGATGATGAAGCCGCCCATGTACGCGAACTGCATCATGAAGCCGATCACGAGAGGCAGCACGAAGTTTCGACGCCGCAGGAAGTCCAGCGGCAGGAGCGGGGACGGGGATCGGCGCTCGATGGATGCGAAGAGGGCGAGGAGGGCGGGGGTCGCGAGGAGCGCCGCAACCACCCGGATGTCACCGAGCCCCCAGACCGGCAGGCGGATGACCGCGAAGGTCAACGCGAACGCAGCGGCCGCGAGGGCGGCGGCGCCGGGGACGTCGAGGGAGAGGTCGTCGCGCCGCGGCGTCTCGACCAGCACGAGGAGCGCCACCGAGAGCGCGACTGCGGAGAGCGCTCCCTGGATCAGGAAGATCGGTCGCCAGCCGATCCACTCGACGAGCACGCCGCCGACCGCGAGTCCGATCACCGGGGCGCCGGCGATCACGACGCTCATCCAGCCCATCGCCTTCACGCGGTCGCGCCGTTCGTAGATCCGGAACAGGATCGCCATCGAGGCCGGCATCGTCGCCGTCCCGGCCAGCTGCGCGACGGTCCGAAAGCCGATCAGGCTGGCCGCGTCCCAGGCGAAGGCCGTCGCCGTCGCGACCACGGTCGCGAGCGCGAAGCCGGCGAGGTAGATGAGACGATGACCGTGCAGGTCGCCGAGCTTGCCGAGCAGGGGAGCCGAGACCGCCTGTGCCAGCATCGGCGCCGTCATCACCCACGCGATCGTCGCCACGTCCGAGTCCAGGTCGAGCGCGATCGACTTGAGCGAGACGCCGAGGATCGTCATCGTGAACGTGGTCGCGAAGCATCCCGCGAGGCAGGTCCACAAGACCCAGCGGCGATGGTTCGGGCTCGCGAGGGCACGCGCGCGCACGCGCTGCCAGGGGCTGGCAGCGCCAGGATCCGGCATCGGGACCGATCGGGGCCGTTCGCCCGGGCTCGTCGTCGTCTCCGTCGTGGACGGGCTCGTCTTCGTCTCCGTCGTGGACGGGGGCGACGGACGCGCCGGGCCGCGTTCATCGTTCATCGAGGTCTCTGTGGGGCGCGGGAAACGCTCCGCGGTTCGGAAGCGCGGGAGCAGCATAGCGTGGCGGTCATTCGTGCCCAGCGCGGGGCGCTGCGCGTTTCAGAATGCATCGCGATCGCCTGCGTTGGCTCGTCGCGAAACGTGCGTGCGACGCGGGTGGGGCTGTCGTCGCTCATGCGTGGCACTTGCCTTGCATTTGCCGATCGCTGCGCACGGACGCTGCGCGAGCGATTGGAGTGAGCAGGATGCAGGTGGAGATGGACACCGTGGGCGCGTTGCAGCCCACTCCCTCGAACGCAGACACGAAGCGGACCGACGCGGCGAAACCGGTGGCTGAGACCATGACCGGCGGTGATCCCGTCGCGCGGCGGGAGGGTGTCGATCTCGCGATCTCGGACCGCCTCCGCGCGGACCTCCGATTCCTGCAGGAGAAGCGCGCGCAGACCAGCGCGGCGCTCGATCGCGTGGGACAGCTGCAGACCGAGATCGAGACGATCCGCGATCGGATCCACGGGTTCTGGAACCAGCTGAACGCCGCGCGCGACGCGGCGGGCCCCCACCTTCCCCCGCCTTTCGGTGACGCCCCCCATCCGGCCTATCAGGCCCTGGTCGACGTCTACGACGAGGTCCAGGCGATTCACGCCGAGACTTCCGTTTCCGAGCCTGGCGCGGTCGTGTCCGCCGCGCTCGAGGGGCTGACCAACGAGGTGCGGATCTACCGAGATCCGACGAGCGACGAGGTCGTCTCGCGCACGAAGCCGATCGAGACCGTGAGCGGGAGCTACACCGCGTACTGGATCGCCGAGCCCGTCACGATCCCGGAGGTCGACGAAGCGGCAATCGTTGGCGCGCTCGCGCCCTATGGAGAGGCGGTCGCCGACGTCGATCGGGACGATCCGATTCGCCTCGGCAGCACGCTCCGCGCGAACGAGCACCGCGAGATCCTCGACGCCTTCCGCGCGGCGAACAACGAGATCAGGACCCTCGTCGGTGCCTATCACGTCGCGGCGGGACGCCTGGAGGACAAACTCGCACACGTCTCGACGATGATCGCGGAGCGTCGCGCCGAGCTCGGTGCCGCACGGCCGGTCGCCTCGATCGCCCGACTCGATATCGACCCGGCCGAGATCGCCGCGCAGCTGCGATCGAACCCGGCCCTCGCGCGTCTCGCGCAGGCCCGCGTCGAGCCGGGACGCGCGCACGCGCTGCTCGCGGCCCCGCCGCCCCCGCCGCCGTCCAGTGCCCCGCCGCCGGGATCCTTCGAAGCCGAGGTCTTCGCACTGGATCGCGCCCGCGAATCCGCGGTCGACGATCATCGACAAGTCGGTCTCGTGCTCCAGAGCTCGCACAAGATGAACGAGCTCCTCGACGAGATGCATGCGCTGGCGAACGAGGCCGCCACCGACGACACGCTGGGCGCGCAGGGCCGCGCCGCGCTCGAATCGCTCTACCGCGAGGCGAGGCACGAGTTCACCCTGATCGCGAGCGGGACGACGTTCCTCTCTGGCGAGTTGAAGGATGCGCTGATCGAAGCCGGCGCGCCGGGGCCCTCCGGCTTCGCGGACTTCATCGACATATGGAGGCAGCTCGGAGCGGGCGAGGAGTTCTACCTCGGCGGTGGCTTCACCCAGACCGGCGCGACGAACTTCGCGCGCTTCATCGACCGCAGCCTCGGCTCAAACACGTCGACGATTCTCGATGCGCACGACACGTTGTCCGAGCGCCTGGAGAATCGGATCCGGACGCTGGCCGCCGAGAAGGAGAATCGGATGGCGTCGAAGGCGTCGAGGGAACAGGTCGCTGCCGCGGTGTCGGCGATCTCCCTGACGCCGACTCAGCTCGAAGCCGTGCACGAGCGCGCTCGTGCGGCCATCGCGCAGTCCGGCGTCTTCGCGTCGCTCCCCTGGTGATCACCGTCACGCAGCCGGCGCGCAGCCGCGTTGCCCTCGGCGTGTAGATTTCCGGCAACACACCTCTCGGTGCGCTCTCGCGCCCCGGACTTCGGGGTTTTCGAGAACTCCCGCGCCACGTGTTCCGGGAATGGGTCACTTATCTCTATGACAGTGGGGGGCCCTGTCATTTCTCTGGGATCCGGAACGAGGCTGTGTGCCTGCGTTGCGACTGGCAACGCGGCCCACGTCCGCCAGCAGGCGGTCGAACAGCCCTTCCGTCGATCACCCCATCGACAAAAACGGAATCGCTGAACGGCCGCTCGAAAGGCGGGTGTGGGGCTCTCTGCCTCTCGCGAGGTTTTCGCGGAGGTCGTGCCGAGCTTCGTGCGTCCGGTGGCGCTCGAATTTCGAAACTCGACCGATGCGTCAACGGGAGACCTGCATCCACTCTTCGATTTCTTCTTCCGAAGTACCGGAAGGTAGTGATCAGGCGGTCGAGGGTCGTGTTTCAGGGAGCCTTCACGAAGCAGGTGCATCTCAGGAAGCGCTACTGCAGCGCCGCGTGGACACGTGGGTCCGCGAGGTGCGTCCGGTGAGAGCCGGGCGGTGGCGTGGCTGGTGGACTGCATCGATGGGTGCGCGTCGTCTGACGTTCGCATGCACTCGACCGCAGTCCGAGGAGATGTCGTGTCCCGTACGTCCGCTGCTGCGGCGTTCGCCATCGACCCGGAAGAATCCGGATCGACGGGCGCACCGAACGCCGAACATGCTGAATCGCTCGTTGTCATCGAAACCCCGGACCGAAGCCTGGAACAGGACCTTCGCGCCCCGAAGCCCTCGGTCCCGCTGTCCGAGCTCTCCGACCAGGAGCTGCTCGAGGGCATCCGCGCCGAGTGCGAGCTCCATTTCGCAGAGCTCTACAACCGGTACTTCCAACGCATCTACAATTTCGTGTTCGCGCGCATGCGTAATCACGCCGAGACCGAGGAGGTCGTCCAGGAGACCTTCCTCGCCGTATTCCGGTCCTTCGAGAACTACCGCGGGCAGTCTTCGCTGCTCTCGTGGATCTACGGCATCGCCAAGAACACGACGAACAACCACCTCCGGCGTGCCAAGAGCCAGAACGAGCGCATCGAAATCGCCGACGACGACGACCTGATGCCGCGCAACTCGATCGGGGAGGGGGCGCCGGACGAACAGCTCGACCTGCACCGCTTCGGCGAGCTCCTGTCGGAGCGGCTCGACGGCCTGGCGGATTGGCAGGCCGAGATCTTCGAGATGCGCCACCTGCAGAACCTCTCGATCCCGGAGATCTCCGAGCGCACCGAGCGATCCAGCGACGCGGTCCGGTCGAGCCTCTACCGCGTGAAACGCCTCTTCTTCGAAGCGGCCCTGGCGAACGGCAACATCGCCGCGACCGCGGGAGGGGGGCGCCGATGAAGCGCGCGAACGACGATGTCGTCGGACGCCCGGAGTCGCGGGATATCCGTCAGGACGTGGCCGGTGCGCCGATCGCACCGCGACCGATCGACATCGCGTCCTTCCGGCACGCGCTCGACGACCCGATGGGGACGGCCGAGTCCGATGCCGAGCTGATGGCCGAATTCGCCGAGTTCATGGACGGCGATCAGGATTTCGAGCGCGCCGAGCTGCCCGAGCCCGATCCCGGCTTCCGGGAGCGACTGCGCCGCCGGCTCTGGCGCGCGCACGTGCTCGCGAATCTGCGTGAGGGCGGCGAGGTCAATTGACCGAGTGGAAGTGACGCCCCGCCTCTGGGCTGGGGACTGATGGTCGTAGGCGGCGCCGTTCTTTGGACGCCGCCGCTTTCTCTACTTTTGGGCGCTGTTCGGTGGGGGTCCCCGGCGGTGACACTTGTCGCTGCAGGGGGATTCCGCGCGGGGGTGTGTGCGGGCGTTCGGAGGGGTGCCCGTGGGGTCAAGGGGGATTTCGGGGTCGGGGCGTGGGGAAGCGGGTGCGCGCGTTTTCTCACATGTGGCGATCCGCGTGGATTGGGGCAAATTGGGCCGTACGGCGCGAGCCGGAATGGAGCCCCCCGCATGTCGATCGATCTGGAATTGCACGAGGAACTGAGCCAGGACGAGGCCTACTTCGATGACGGCCCGTCAAGTGCGCGGAGCTTCGACGCAAAGCTCCTCGAGGAGCCGCTGACCTTGCTGCCGAGCCGACCGCCGCTGACGATGGCGGGCGACGACTCGGTCAAGGAAGCGATGCAGGCGATGCGGAAGCGCCATCGCGGTTGCGTGCTGATCACCGCCGACGGGACGCTCCAATCGCGACTGGTCGGGATCTTCACCGAGCGCGACGTCCTGCTGAAGATCATCGACTCCGGTCGCAACCCGGCCGACGTGCCGCTCTCGGACGTGATGGTCGAGGACCCCGAGACCCTGCCGATCGATGCCAAGCTCGCCTGGGCGCTCAACATGATGTCGGTCGGTGGCTTCCGCCATCTGCCCGTGACCGACGACCGCGGCTGCCCCGCGTTCATCCTCTCCGTCCGGGATATCGTCGAGTTCCTCGTCGAGTCCTTCCCCGCTGAGATCCTCAACCTTCCGCCGAACTTCGAGCGGGAGAAGAGCCTCTCCCGGGACGGGGCCTGATCGGCTCCGAGGCCGGCGCTCCCCTGCGTCGACGCCCCGGTCGATCCCCCACGTCGCCCCCGTGGAATTCCCCGGAAAGAGCGTCGTTCCAAGGCTTCGGGACCCTCCCGTGAAGGCCGCATGACACTTTTTCGTTTCTTCCATTGCGGTTGGAAACCTTGAGTTGTGTGCGAATCCGGACGATGACAGTCGTGAGTTGAGTCACTCGAGCTCAACCGGACCGCCCGGAAACGGGCGTCGCGAGGCCTCATGCCGGATTCGGAAACCGACGCGCCCACCGAGGGCAACGCTGGGTTCTTTCTCAGCCGACAGCCGATCGTCGCGGGCGAACGACGGCTGATCGGATGGGAGCTGGCGTTCGGTTCCGGCGACGGTCGCACCCTCGCGGACGGCGAAGAGAACGGCGAGGACTACCTCGCCGCCACGATCGAGTTCGCGAAGACGGCGAGCTGGGACTCCCTGTTATGCGGGGGCCGGGCGCTGCTGCCCGTCGATCGACGCATCGTCTTCAGCAACATGGTCGAGGACCTGCCGCGCAACCGCTTCCTGCTCGGTCTGCCGCCCCTCGAAGAGGTCGACGCGAACTTCTCGAACCGCCTGCACGATCTCCACAGTCGCCGCGGGACGCGTCTCCTCTTCTTCGACTACAAGCGTCGCGATCCGCGGGAGCAGCTTCTCGATCTCGCGGACGCGGTCGAGATCGACGCCTTCAATCTCGACGACGACGCGCGCTCGCTGCTGATCCGCCGCGCCCAGCGTCGCAACCTCCAGGTGCTCGCCAGCTCGGTGGACGGCGACGCAGACTTCGTTCGCACTCGGGACTCCGGGTTCGAGCTATTCACGGGTCGCAGCTACTCGGAGCATTCCGACGACGAGGAGACGCAGGCGACCGCCGACGGCAAGGTCCTGCTGCAGCTCCTCGTCGAGGCGCGAGGTGAGCTCGAGATCGAGCCCGTGACTCAACAGATCGAAGCGAATCCGGCGCTCCAGGAGGGGCTCCTCCGGTTGGTCAACTCGCTCGAGCTCGCTCGTTCGCAGAAGATCGAGAGTGTCGGGCAGGCGCTGATCATGATCGGCGCGAAGGGCCTGTCGCGCTGGCTGAATCTGCTGCTCTTCCAGACCGGCAGCAAGCACGGCACACGAGGCCCGCTCTTCCGGGTGGCCGCGAGCCGCGCTCGCCTCATGGAGATGTTGGTCGGCGCCGGCATCGAGGAGGCGGCCCCGGAGATCAAGGCGCGCGGCGAAGTCGCGTTCCTGATCGGGATCATGTCGCTGGTGAACGTTCTGCTCGGCGTCGAGCGCAAGAAGGCGATCTCCGGGCTGGTGCTGCCCGACGACATGAGTCGCGCCCTCATGAGCTACGAGGGCGAGATGGGCCGCATGCTGCGCCTCTGCGAGTGCCTCGACGCTGGCGAGTTCGCGGAGGCCGCCGAAGTCGCCAAGGAGATCGGCGTCGATCCGGCGACGGTGTGGGGACACCAGTGCGCGGCGTTCGACTGGGTGATGCGGATGATCTAGGCGCGGGCGCGCCGCCCGCGCTCAAGTGACTTCGAGCGCCCTCGTCATCACGATCTTGCCCGACCGCACGAGCTCGACGACGGCCTCGTCCGCGAAGAGGCTGATCATCGCGTCGAGCTTCTCGCTGCTTCCGTAGACGCGCAGGATCACGCTCTCCGCCGCGTAGTCGACGACCTTGGCGTTGAAGTGTTCGGCGATCTCCAGGGCCTCGCGGCGCGCTTCGCCTTCGCAGCGGATCTTGATCAGCGCGATCTCGGTCTCGAAGCGGTGGGACGAGGTGTGATCGAGGGCGTGGACCACGTCCACGAGCTTCGCGAGCTGCTTGATCATCTGCTCGAGGATCGCCGGGTCCCCCGAGCAGGTGACCGTCATGCGCGAGAATCCGCTGCGCGCCCCCGGGCTCACGACGAGGCTCTCGATGTTGTAGCCGCGACGCGAGAAGACCATCGCGACACGCACGAGGACGCCCGGGGCGTCGCGGACGAGCAGCGAGATCGTGTGCAGATCGCGGTTGGTCTTCTCCGCGTTGCCGGGCTCGATCGGGCGGAAGCCGGGCGAGTTGTGGATCGGAGTGGGGCTGCTCATGTCGGTGGTCCTGTCAGGAGGTCGCGAGGAGGCGGAGAGGGCCGGCTCAGGTGCTGCCCGTCGGCTTCGCCATCTGCTCCTTGGGCTTCTCGATGATCATGCCCGAGAGCGGCGCGCCGGCCGGGATCATCGGGAAGACGTTGTCCTCCTTCACGACCTCGGCGACGACCAGGCACGGCCCTTCGTCGTACTCGTGCGCCTCGGTCAGCACGCGTTCGACGTCCGAAGGGCGACGGATGCGCCAGGCCTGGACGCCGTACGCCTGGGCCAGCTTCACGAAGTCCGGGTTGCCCACCAGGTCGACGCCCGAGAGGCGGTTCTCGAAGAAGAGCTCCTGCCACTGCCGGACCATGCCCAGGAAGTTGTTGTTGATCACCAGGCACTTCACGGGGAGCTCGTGGATCGCGGACGTCGCCAGCTCCGCCTGGGTCATCTGGAACCCACCGTCGCCGCAGATCGCCCAGACCTTCTTGTCCGGGCAGCCGAGCTGCGCCCCGATCGCTGCGGGAAAGCCGAAGCCCATCGTCCCGGCGCCGCCGGAGGAGATCCAGTGACGATTCGTCGTCGACTGGCAGAACTGGGCGGCCCACATCTGGTGCTGTCCGACGTCGGTGGTCAGCACCGCGTCGCCCCGGGTGATCTCGTTCAGCTTGTCGAGCACGAGCTGCGCCCGCAGGCCGCCCTGCTTGGCGTACTTGAGTGGGTAGCGCTTGCGCCACCGTGCGCACTGATCCAGCCACTCTTCGGTGTCGGCCGCGCTCACCTGCGGAATCAGCTCCTCGAGCACGAGGCGCGCGTCGCCGGCGATCGCCACGTCGGGCGTGACCATCTTGCCGAACTCCGCCGGGTCGATGTCGATGTGGATCTTCGTCGCGTCGAGGCAGAACTCGTCGAGCTTCCCCGTGATCCGGTCGTCCCAGCGCGCGCCGATCGCCATGATGCAGTCGCAGGCGTCGACGGCCTTGTTCGCGTAGGCGGTCCCGTGCATGCCGAGCATGCCGAGGTGGAGAGGGTGGGTCTCGTCGGCGGCGCCCTTGCCGAGCAGCGTGTTCACGATCGGCGCGCGCAGCTTCTCCGCCAGGCGGATCACGGCCTTGCCCGCCTGAGAGATCACCGCGCCGTGTCCGACGTAGAGGACCGGGCGCTTTGCGGCCTGCAGGATCTCCGCCGCCTGTCGGATCACGTTCGGGTCGCCGTGGGTCGGGACCGTGTACCCGGGCAGATCCACGTCGTCCACGAAGGCCGCGTCGCAGGGGCCCTGGGTCACGTCTTTCGGCAAGTCGATCAGAACAGGGCCAGGCCGGCCGGTCGTCGCGATGTGGAAGGCCTCGCGCGTCGAGCGCGGGATGTCCGCCGCGTCCTTCAATAGATAGCTGTGCTTCACCACGGCGTAGGTGATGCCCGTGACGTCGGCTTCCTGGAAGCCGTCCTTGCCGAGCATCGGAGAGATCGTCTGTCCCGTGAGGACGACGACCGGAACCGAGTCCATCTGGGACGTGAGCAGGCCGGTCACGGTATTCGTCGCGCCCGGGCCGGATGTCACCAGCACCACGCCCGGCTTGCCGGTCGCGCGAGCGTAGCCGTCCGCCATGTGCGCGGCGCCCTGCTCGTGGCGAACGAGGATCAGTTCGATGCTCGAATCGACGAGGGCATCGAAGATCGGCATGGCAGCGCCGCCCGAGTACCCGAAGATGTACTCGACGCCCTCGCGCTCGAGGCACTGGATGAGCTTCTCTGCCCCGGTGGGCACCCGGTTCTCCATGATCTTGTCCTCTAGGGCCCAAAACGGGCGGGCTCAGCCAATCGGAACGGTGATCCGGCCGCCGCTCGGGTATCCCTTCTCGTCGGATCGGCGCAATATGCCATAGGTCGGACCCGAAACGACCATGCAACTCGGTGTATCGAGAAAAAACTCCGTTTGGTTGCGAATTATTGGTGATAGAGCGCATACGAATAGTTCGATCAGGGGTAATCCTATCCTAAAAGAACCTTTCTAGAAAGATTGATCGACTACGGTGGAGTTCGGACGAGCCGGAGCCGTGTCGCGGAACAGCCCCCCGGGCAAGCCACGGCGAGAGTCGTTAAGCTGCGCGACACGCTTCCCGATCCGAAGGCGTCGGACCCGTTCCACCTGCGTGGTGTCGGAATCCGTGGAGCGCAGCCTGCACAGGCCGCCCGGGAAGGGGCGGAGGGGGACCCGGACATGCGACGAATCGACGCCGACCGACCGCGGAGCCGAGGCCTTCGAGGAGCGCTATCGGCCTTGTTGTGCGCCGTGATGCTGTCCGTCGCGACGCCGGCGCTCGCCGACGAGTACGACGAAGAGACCGCTGGCCATCCGCTTCGCCTGATCGCCTACGTGCTGCACCCCGTCGGCGTCGCCATCGACTATCTGCTGATTCGGCCGGCCCACTGGCTCGTCTCGCAGGAGCCGATGAAGACCGTCTTCGGTCACGAGGACTGAAGCCGGCACCATGGCGCGCAAGGGCCAGACGAAGAGGGCCGCGGGCGCGCGGCGTCGCGGTTCGTCTGCGCTCCTCGCGTTGCTCCTGCTCGCTGCGCCGGTCATGGCCGATGTGCCGGATCCCGGCTGGCTCGAGGGAGACCCGGGCCAGCGGCTCGACGTGCGCGGGATGACCTTCGTCGCCAGCGAAGGCGGCACGAACGAGATCCTGCTGCGCGCGGAGCACGCAGACTTCTACCCCGAACGCGAGGTCGCCGAGCTCGATGTCGTCGACGTCGAAGTCGCGCCCGGGGATGGCCGACTCGGGTTCCGGATGCGCTGCGACGAGGGCCAGCTCAATCTGGGCAGCCAGGCCTTTATCGCTGTCGGACACGTCGTGGGCACGATCGAGGGCAACCGGCAGTTCGAGGCGCTCTGGGTGGCCTATGATGAGGCCGAGGGGGTGCTCTACACCGACGACCCCGTGCTCATCACTGACGAGGACGGTCGATATCGGGGGGGGGGCTTCCGCTATTTCGTGAACGAAGCGCGCTTCCGCCTCGAAGGCGGGGCGACGGTCGTACAGGATCCATGAAGCCCGTTCGGTCCCTCACACGCACAGCCATCGCCTGCTCCGCCCGACCGCTCGCGATCGCGTGCCTCGCCGCCGTGTCGATCGCGGGGCCGAGCGCACACGCGATCGCCTCGCCGAGCGTGGGGGTCACGGCGTTCGAGAACGACGTCGCGGCGCCGCTCGCGGACGCGCTGGCCGACGCGATGGCGACCCGGGAGCTCGACCGGCTGCTGCGGCCCGGAAGCTTCGTCGCAGCGCCGGGGGTCGAACCGGCGGCGGCCGCGGTCCGCGAGTGGGCCTACGCGGCAGCCGTCGATGCCCTCGTGCTCGGCCGGGTGACGGCCGCGACCGAGGATCGACCCGCGCGGCTCGTCGTCGTCGTGCGTTCCGGACATTCCGGGGCGGAGCGCGCGCGCTACGTCCTCGACGTTCCCGCGCCCGCTCGTCGCCTGCAGACGCTCGACGACCTGGCGGGCGAGATCCTCGCCGGCCTCGGCTACGTCGCGCCGATCGCCGCTCCGGCCGACGTCGCGGCGGCACCCGCCGCCGCCCCGCGCGCCGAGAGTGGCAGCGGACGTGGGCTCGACGCGGCCCTCGACCTGGAGGGCTTCGACGGCGACGCGCCGATCGAGATCAAGGCGGACGAAGCCGAGATCGTGAGCCGCGACCACGGCCGCGAGCTCGTGTTCCAGCGCAACGTTCACGTGAAGCAGGCGAACGTCACGCTTCGCAGCGAGCGCCTCGAGGCCAGCTACAAGCGCGGCGAGTCCGAGCCCGAACGACTCGTCGCCCAGGGCAAGGTCTTCGTCGATCAGGGCGGCCGGCGCGCGAAATGCGATCGCGCCGTCTACGTGCGCAAGGAACAGCAGCTCACGTGCTCGGGCCGCGCCGAGCTCGTTCAGGGCTGCGACATCGTGCGCGGTGATTCGATCCAGTTCTGGTTCGCAGACGATCGCGCGCGCGTCCAGGGCGCGGCGTCGATCGTGATCCTGCCGGAGCAGGAAGAGGGCGCCGGTTGCCCGAACGCCGGAGGGCGCTCGTGAGCGATGCCGTCCTGTCGGCGACCGGGCTCGTCAAGCGCTACGGCGAGAAGGTCGCGGTCCGTGGGATCGACCTCGAGGTGCGGAGCGCCGAGGTCGTCGGCCTGCTCGGTCCGAACGGCGCCGGAAAGACGACGACGTTCAACATGATGGCCGGGAGCGTCCGCCCGAGCGAAGGGCAGGTCTACCTCGGCGGCGAGGACATCACCGAGCTGCCGATGTACCGCCGCGCTCGGATGGGCATCACGTACCTGCCGCAGGAAGCGTCGATCTTCCGGAAGCTGACCGTCGCCGACAACGTCGGCGCGATCCTCGAGACCGTCGAGCCGAACCGCGCGCGGCGCAAGGAGCGGCTCGCGGAGATGCTCGCGGAGCTCGGCCTGACCGAGAAGGCCTCGCGCAAGGGCGCCGACCTCTCCGGCGGCGAGCGCCGGCGCGTGGAGATCACCCGCGCGCTCGTGCTCGATCCCCAGTTCATGATGCTCGACGAGCCCTTCGCCGGGGTCGATCCGATCGCGGTGATCGACATCCAGAAGATCATCGAGCAGCTCAAGGCGCGTGGAATCGGCGTGATCATCACCGACCACAACGTCCGCGAGACCCTCTCCATCTGCGATCGCGCCTATATCATCAAGGACGGCACGATTCTCCGTCTCGGAACCCCCGCCGAGATCGCCGAGGACCCCGAGGTCCGCGAGGTCTACCTGGGTAAGAATTTCAGTCTGAACTGACGCGGACGCCGTCGGCGGCGCAAGGGGGAGCGGGGGTGTGCACCCCGCGGGCGATCTCTCGGCAGAACACCGGAGATTCGCTCTGAGGACGTCTCTCGGGGATTCTTGTCCTCAAGAAGTCGTGCCAAGAGGACGCGAAGTACAATTGGAACAAAGCGTGCATGGCGTCCGGCGCCCCACGCTCAGGAGTCGAGCGCTCAGGCCATGGCCATCGAACTGAAACAGCAACTCAAGATCTCGCAGCAGCTGGTCATGACGCCCCAGCTGCAGCAGGCGATCAAACTGTTGCAGCTGAATCAGCTCGAGCTGGTCAACCTCGTGCAGCAGGAGCTGCAGGAGAACCCCGTGCTCGAAGAGTCGGACGGGGAAGAGGAGACCCAGGCCGAGCGCGAGGACGCGACTCCGGACGAATTCGACGCGGGCGCCGACCCGGCGGACGGGGCCGAGGGCGACGCGTCTCCGGACCTCGAGGGCGCCTCCGATCTCGCCACGGCGGAGTCGGGCGAGGGCGACCTGCCAAGCACCGCCGACGCGACCACCGAGACGGCGACGGCCGACGAGGTCGGGCCGACCGACGCCGAGAAGATCGCCGACGTCGAGTGGGAGCAGTACCTCGAGAGCCACCCGATGACCGGGCTCGATCACGGTGGCGTGGCCGGCGAGGACGATCGCCCGTCCCTCGAAGCGACCTACACCCGAAGGCCGAGCCTCGGGGAGCACCTCGAGTGGCAGCTGCAGGTGACCGACCTCGACGAGGCGGAGCTCGAGATCGCGCGCTGGATCATCGGCAACATCGACGATCGCGGCTTCCTCCGCTCGAGCATCGAGGAGCTGTCCCGCCAGAGCGGCGCGGCGGAGCCCGACATCGAGCGCGTGCTCGCGGCCATCCAGGCGCTCGACCCGACCGGTGTCGCGGCGCGCGACCTGCGCGAGTGCCTGCTGATCCAGATCGACACGCGTCGGATCGGGGACGAGCTCGTGCGACGCCTCGTCGACGAGCACATCGACCTGCTCCAGAAGCGCGACTTCCGCGGCCTCTCCCGAGTGACCGGCGCGACGCTACAGGAGGTCGCCGACGCGGCCCGCGTGATCGGGAGCCTCGAGCCGAGACCCGGCCGTGGGTTCGGCGGCGAAGACCCGGTCTACATCACGCCGGACATCTACGTGTACAAGATCGGCGACGACTTCCACGTGCTCCTGAACGAGGACGGGCTGCCGAAGCTCAAGATCAACTCGATGTACCGCGAGGTCCTGTCTTCGGCGGGCGCGAACGGCAAAGCGGGCAACGACTCGGCACCCGCTGCGGAGCTCGCCGAGAAGGACACGAAGAACTACGTCCACGACAAGGTCCGCTCCGCGATGTGGCTGATCAAGTCGATCCATCAGCGCCAACGCACGATCTACAAGGTGATGCAGAGCATCATCCACTTCCAACGCGACTTCTTCGATCATGGTGTCGCGTACCTGAAGCCACTCAACCTCCGCGACGTCGCCGAAGACATCGAGATGCACGAGTCGACGGTGAGCCGAGTTACCACGAACAAATACGTGCACACGCCCCAGGGCATCTTCGAGCTGAAGTACTTCTTCAATTCGAGCATCGGTCGCTCCGACGGCGGCGAGGCGGTCGCGAGCGAGAGCGTCAAGGAGAAGATCCGCAAGATCATCGAGAGCGAGGACCCCGCCCGGCCGCTCTCCGACCAGCGGATCGCCGAGATGCTGAAGGCCGCGAACATCGACATCGCCCGCCGAACGGTCACCAAGTACCGCGAGGCGATGAACATTCTGTCGTCGACGAAGCGCAGGCAGGTCGTATGACCTGCCTGCGCTTCGGCGCCGCCAGAATGTTCCGGCGCGCGGAGCGCGCCGCGCGATGACTTTCTACCTTGCCGCGCGCTACGCGCGCGGGGCTCGCGTCGACGGACAGGCCCTGGGAGGGCGCCTCCGGCATCGGCTCGCCGGACGCGGTGTTCCGCCTGGAGTGGGTGCGGAGTCGATCGGCGATCGGTTCATCGGTTCCAGACCGGAGGCGATTCCGAGTCGAAATTTGATAGCGACAGCCCTTGGGGCTGGGATAGAGTGCGGCCGCACTTCGGAGCGGGCATGAAGATCACCGACATTCTCGTGCGCGGGGGATCGATCCTCGACCTGGTCGCGACCGGGAAGGACGATCTGCTCGCGGAGCTCGCGGGCGCGCTCGCGGCTGAGGAGCCCGCGCTCGATCGGGACGCGCTGCTCACCGTTCTGCGTGAGCGGGAGGCGCTCCAGAGCACCGGGATCGGTGAAGGCGTCGCGATCCCCCATGGGAAGATCGGCGGGCTCGAACGACTCGTCGCGACCTTCGCCCGCAGCACCGCCGGCGTCGACTTCGAGTCGATCGACGGCCAGCCGACCCAGCTCTTCTTCCTGCTCGTCGTACCCGAGCAGTCGGGCGGCCAGCACCTGAAGGCCCTCGCGCGGATCTCCCGCTTCTTCCGGGACGCCAGCTTCCGCGAGAAGCTGCTCGCCGCGGGAGATCTCGACGAAATCTTCCGGGCGATCGAAGAGGAAGACGCCAAGTTCTGACGGGCGCTCTGCCCCGGAATCGGGGCGGCCCGCTCGATTCGGATCGCGGACACGGAGGGGGCGTTGTCGAACGACGAACCGAGTGCCGGGTCCGAAGACGCGCACCCGGCGCGGACCGCGCACGACCAGGTCCACGGCTCCCTGGTCGAAGTGGCCGGCATCGGCGTTCTGATCGTCGGACCTTCCGGCGTCGGCAAGAGCGAGTGTGTGATCGAGCTCGTCCGGCGCGGACAGCGACTGGTCGCCGATGACGTGGTCCGCCTCGGCCTCGACGACGGGGATCGGCTGATCGGCTGGTCGCCGCCGCACATCCGGCACTTCATCGAGGTCCGCGGCCTCGGACTGATGAGCGTCGCCGATCTCTTCGGGACCGAAGCGACCCTCGAAGAGTGCGAGGTCGGGTTCGTCGTGCGCCTGCAATCCCTCGCGCCGGGCGTCCAGTTCGAACGGATCGGCCTGGAGCGCGAACGGGAATCGATCCTCGGCCGCGCGATCCCCACGGTGCGGCTGCCCGTCCATGCCGCGAGCAACCTGGCGACCCTGGTCGAGCTCGCGATCCGGGACTGGCAGCTCCGCCTGGACGGCATCAACGCCGCGCAGCGGCTCGATGAGCGTCTGCGGTCGACCAGTGGCATCCTCGACGACGGGAGCGACACGCGCGGGGGGGACGCCGGGTGAGCGGCCGGGACGATCGACGCAACAGCGCCTCGAGAGATCAGCGCATGAGCGCCTCGATCGATCAGCGCATGAGCGCTTCGCGCGATCAGCGCATGAGCGCCTCGATCGATCAGCGCATCGTGTTCGTGAGCGGATTGTCGGGGTCGGGCAAGACCACGGCGATGGCCGCCCTCGAGGATCTGTCTTTCTACTGCGTCGACAATCTCCCGGTGCAGCTCGTCCCGCAGTTCCTGCAGCTGTGCACGACCGCGACGAACGAGATCGATCGCGTCGCGCTCGCCCTCGACGCCCGCGAGCAGCACTTCCTGGAGCGCTTCCCGGAGACCGTCGCCGAGCTGCGCGAGAGCGGAAACTCAGTCGAGGTGCTCTTCCTCGACTGCGCGAACGACGTGCTCGAACGGCGCTACCGGGAGACCCGGCGCGTCCATCCCTTGTCGCCGACCGGCTCCGTCCATGACGGGATCGAACGGGAGCGCTCGCTGCTGGACCAGGTCGTGAGTCTCGCGGACGTGAAGATCGACACCAGTCTGCTTAACGTCCACCAGCTGAAGGACACGATCACGCGCCACGTCTTCGGGGACCATCCGAAGCAGACCGTCGTGAACGTCGTGTCCTTCGGCTATCGCCACGGCACGCCCGCCGCGGTCGAGCTGCTCTTCGACGTGCGCTTCCTGCCGAACCCCTATTTCGAAGCGGCGCTGCGACACGGCACCGGCCTCGACGCGCCGGTGGCCAACTACGTACTCGACAGCGAGCGGGGCCGCGAATTCTCGGCGCGCCTCGATCACTTCGTCGACTATCTGCTCCCCTTCTACGACGAGGAGGGCAAGGCGTATCTCACGATCGGCGTCGGCTGTACCGGTGGCCGACACCGCTCGGTGGCGATTGCCGAAGCGCTGGGGGCGCGCTTGCGCGCCGCCGGCCGCGAAGTCAATGTGTCGCACCGAGACGTAGAGAGGCCTCTCTGAGATGGCAGCTGCACCCGAGAAGATGCGCGTGGGCGTCCTGATCGTGACCCACTATCGCCTGGGCGAGGAGTTCCTGCAGGCGCTGCGCCTGATCCTGCCCGAGGCGCCGGTCTGGGACGCGGTCTCCGTCGACCCGTCGATGCCGGTGGAGGACGTGCGCGGTCGGATCGCCGACGGCCTCAAGGCGGCCGACAAGGGAGACGGCGTCCTGATCCTGACGGACATGTTCGGGGGCACGCCGTCGAACATGAGCCTGTCCTTCCACGACGAGCACCAGGTCGAGGTCGTGACCGGCATGAACCTGCCGATGTTGATCAAGCTGGCGACACTCCGGGAGGAGAAGCCCCTCGACGAGCTGGCCACGTTCATCAAGGCCTACGGCCAGCGGAACATCTCGGTCGCGAGCGAGCTCGTCCCGGAGGCGGAGGCCTCGTCATGAGCGAGGCCACGCGCGTCGAGAAGGAGTTCACGGTTCGATCCGAGCTGGGCCTCCACGCGCGGCCGGCCGGGAAGCTGGCCTCGGTCGCCGGCCGCTTCGAGTGCGAGGTGAGTCTCGGCCGCGGGGACGAATGGGTCTCCGGATCGAGTGTGCTGTCGATCCTCTGCCTCGCCGCGACCCAGGGCACGACCCTGCGCGTCCGAGCGGAAGGCCCGGACGCCGAGCAGGCCGTCATGGAGCTGGGAGCGCTGATCGAATCTCCCGAATGAGGGGCGCGTCAGGGCGCTGCAACCCCGCGATTTAGCGCGATTTCCGTTTGAATCGGCGGGGCTTTGCGCCTACCCTGCGGCCCTCAAGAAATTAGGGAGACCTCGATGGCTTCGCGCTTGATGTTCACCTCTGAGTCCGTGTCCATGGGACACCCGGACAAGATGTGCGACCAGATTTCCGACTCGATCCTCGACGCGATGCTCGCGCAGGATCCCCGGTCCCGTGTCGCCTGCGAGACGGCCACGACGACCGGCCTCGTGCTCGTCTGTGGTGAGGTGACGACGTCTGCCCAGGTCGAGATCCCGACGATCGTCCGGAACGTCGTGCACGACATCGGTTACACGAACTCCGACATGGGCTTCGATGCCTCGACCTGCGCGGTCCAGGTGGCCCTCGGCAGGCAGAGCCCCGACATCTCCCAGGGCGTGTCCGAGGGCGAAGGCCTGCACAAGGAACAGGGCGCCGGCGATCAGGGCATGATGTTCGGCTACGCGTGCGACGAGACGCCGGAGCTGATGCCGGCGCCGATCCGCTTCGCGCACCGGCTGATCGAGAGCCATCGCGGACTCCTCGAGAGTGGCGAGCTCGACTACCTGCGCCCCGATGCGAAGAGCCAGGTCACGATCGAGTACACCGACGACGAGCGCCCGAAGCGGATCGACACCATCGTCCTCTCGACCCAGCACGCGCCGGAAGCCTCCCACGATCAGATCCGCAAGGACATCATCGAGAAGTGCATCCGCGCTACGCTGCCGTCGGAGCTGATCGATGACGACACGATCTTCCACGTGAACCCGACCGGCCGATTCGTGGTCGGCGGTCCGATGGGGGACGCCGGCCTGACCGGCCGCAAGATCATCGTCGACACCTACGGCGGCATGGGCCGACACGGGGGCGGCGCCTTCTCCGGCAAGGACCCCTCGAAGGTCGACCGAAGCGCCGCGTACGCCGCGCGCTACGTCGCGAAGAACCTGGTCGCCGCCGGGGCCGCGCGTCGAGCCGAGGTCCAGCTGGCCTACGCGATCGGCGTCGCCGAGCCGGTCTCGATCCGGGTCGACACTTTCGGGACTTCCGAACTCGATCGCAGCCGCCTCGAGCAGATCGTTCGCAAGCACTTCGACCTCACCCCCCGCGGCATCGACGAAGCACTCGATCTCCGCCGCCCGATCTACCGGGCGACCTCCTATCACGGGCATTTCGGTCGAGAGAACGTCGGCCTCCCGTGGGAGAAGACGGACAAGGCCGAGTCGATCCGCGCCGACCTCTAGGCGCGGATTCACGTCGGAAGCGGACGGGCCATGCACGCAACCGTGGATGCGTACGAGCGGACCCACGGGATCGTTGTTCAGCGGCCCCGTGCACACGCGGTGGATCGGACGCGCGCCGATCTCGGCGCGCGCGTGCTTCGGTTTGTGCGCCGCGGCCGCTGGGCCGCGCTCGTCCTCGTGTTCGCGCTCTTCGGATGCGTGACCGCCGCGGCAGGCGGGAGCGACGAGGTTCGGGTGTTGTTGCACGACGGCGCCGGTCCGCTGGCCGTGGGCCCCGCGTCCGCGACGCAGCAGGTCACGGTCGAGGGCGACACGCTCCGGGTCGATGGACGGGACGTCGGGGCGCAATGGGTCCCGGACGGGCAGGGCCCCTGGCGCGTCGGTGAACGGGTCGTGCGCGGTCGCGTCGTCGTGCGGGCCGCCTCCGGGCGCATCCAGGTCCTGAACCGGATCGACCTCGAGTCCTACGTGGCCTCGACGGTCGGCGGCGAGATGGCGACGAGTTGGCCGGCGGAAGCGCTCCGCGCCCAGGCCGTCGCCACACGGACCTACGTGCTCCACGAGGCCGCGCGGCGTCGCGGCAACGACTGGGACGTGAGCGCGACGGCGACGAGCCAGGTCTATCGCGGGATTCTCGCCGAGAGAGACGAGACGCGCGCAGCGGCGCGGGCCACCCGGGGCGAGGTCCTGACCTGGGAAGGTGAGCCGATCCTCGCGGTCTTCCATTCGACCGCCGGTGGGCGAACCGCGACCGCCGGCGAGGTCTGGGGTGAGGATCGACCCTATCTCCGCGTCGTGGACGTCGAGGAAGAGGACGCGGCCCCCCACACGTATTGGCGCGTGGAATTCTCCTCGCAGGACCTGATGTCGATCCTGGACGCCGCCGGCGTCGAGGTCGGCAACCTGGAAGGGCTCTCGGTCACGCGGCGCACTCGCAGCGGCCGAGTCGAGCGCCTCGAGATCCGCGGCGGCACGGGCCGCATCGAGCTTCGCGGCTCCGGCCTGCGCGGGCTGGTTTCGAGCCTCTCGCTCCGGAGCACGCTCTTCGACGTTCGCGCGACGCCGGAGGGTTTCGCCTTCGTCGGGTCCGGATTCGGCCATGGGGTGGGCATGAGTCAGTGGGGCGCCCGGGCGCTGGCGGAGCGCGGCGTCGCCTATCCGCGTATCCTCGCGCGCTTCTACCCGGGCACCCGACTCGAACGCTGGTCGTCCCGGCAGATCGCGGTACGTGACGAGCGCGCGCCGGCGGCCGCGGCGGGGCGAGCTGCCGGGCAATGATCCGGTGATGGAAGGCGAAATGAAATGAGAGCGGACCCTTCGACACAGCTCCTGACACCGCTGCAGGCTCAGCCCGGCGGTGCGGACATGTCGTTCTTCCTGATGATGGGGGCGATCTTCCTCATCTTCTACTTCCTCGTGATCCGTCCGCAGCAGCGACAACAGAAGGAGCGCGAGGAATTCCTGCGCACCGCCGCCAAGGGCGACGACATCGTCACCAATGGCGGGATCCACGGGAAGGTGCTGGCGGTCGACGGCGAAGTGCTCGATGTCGAGGTCGCTCGCGTGCGCGGTGAGAAGGTGAAGCTCAGGGTCAGTCTGAGCCGCGTCGATCAGTTGACGAAGGCCGGCCAATCCGCCGGCGACGACGCCCAGGCCAAGAGCTAGGCGGGAGATTCGAAGGTGGGTGGACCCGTAGGATTCCGTGCGATCAGCGTCGTGTTGCTGCTCGTGCTCCTCTCTTTGATGGCGGGGGCGAACTTCATTCCGAAGGAAGATCGCGTCGCCAGCAATTTCTGGCCCGACAACGGGCTCCGGCTCGGTCTCGATCTGCGCGGTGGGATCCACTGGGTCGTAGGTGTGGAGATCGAAGAAGCGATCACCCACGAGCTCGAAGTGATCCGCAAGAACTTCGTCGCGCGGCTCGAGGAGCAGGACGGCGTCACGCTGGCCGAGTCCTTCGTCGAGGCGCAGGACCTGGTGCTGCGGCTCGGGGACGAGGCGGATCGCGCCAAGGTCGTCGAGCGCATCGACGAGACGAACCAGCTCCAGAGCACGGGGACGACCGGGCTCGAGCTGCGATTCACGCTGAACGACACCTGGGTCACCGACGTGCGCGAGACCACGATGCTCCAGGTCCTGGAGGTGCTGCGGCGCCGGATCGACGACCCCGATCGCGGCATCCCGGATTCGGTCGTGACGCGCCAGGGCGACGACCGAGTGCTGGTCCAGATCCCGGGCGAGCAGATCGACCGCGACCGCGCAGTCGCGCTGCTCAAGAGCACGGGCTTTCTCGAGTTCAAGATCGTGCAGGACCAGGACGTGTCCGAGGAGGCGCTCCGGCGCCGCTATCCGGACGGGATCGGGGAAGATCTCATGATCCAGGTCCAGGAAGACGAGGCGAGTGGAACGGTCATCGCCGCCTATCTCGTGCCGAAGGTCGCGGACCTCACGGGCAGCTATCTCGACGACGCACGCCTCGGCTTCGATCAGACCCAGGCGCCGATCGTCGAGTTCAGCTTCAACACCGAAGGCGGCCAGAAATTCGGCGAGCTGACGGGCTCGAACATCAACAAGCCCCTCGCCATCATTCTCGACGGCAAGGTCTACAGCGCCCCGAACATCCGCTCGAAGATCACCTACAACGGCATGATCGAGGGCAACTACACGGCGGAGACCGCGTCCGACCTCGCGGTCATTCTCCGCGCCGGCTCGCTCTCGGTCCCGACGAGGATCGAGGAGGAGCGGACCGTCGGTCCCGGCCTCGGTCAGCACTCGATCGAGAGCGGGACGCGCGCGTCCCTGATCGGCCTGATCCTCGTGCTCTTCTTCACGGCCGGCTACTACCGACTCTCGGGGGCCTATGCGGCGCTCGCGCTGCTCGCGAACCTCGTGATGCTGATCGGGCTGATGTCCTGGGCGGAGGCCACGCTCACGCTGCCGGGCATCGCCGGGCTCGTGCTCACGGTCGGCATGGCCGTCGACGCGAACGTGATCATCTTCGAGCGCATCCGCGAGGAGCTGCGGGGCAACAAGTCCGTGCGGGCGGCCATCGCGACGGGCTTCCAGAAGGCGACCGGCGCGGTCCTTGATGCGAACTTCACGACGCTGATCACCTCGATCATCCTCTACCAGTACGGCACGGGTCCGATCAAGGGCTTCGCCGTCACGCTCTCGGTCGGGATCGTGACCAGCGTCTTCGCCGCACTGGTGATCACCCGGCTGCTCTTCCAGCTCTGGCCGGGTGACCGCAACGTCGAATCGCTTTCCATCTAGCCACAGCGCTCCATCTAGCCGCAGCGCACCATCTAGCAGGCTCGGAGAACAACGTGCCCTTCGAAATCGTTCCCAGCGGAACTCACATCGACTTCCTCGGCAAGCGCCAGATCTGTGTCGTCCTGTCGGCCGGCCTGATCGCCCTCGGCGCGGTGTTCGCCGGTGTCAACGGCGTCAAGGTCGGTCTCGATTTCGCCGGCGGGACCGAGGTCCAGCTGCTCTTCGATGCGGGCGTGGACGTCGACGAGGAGATGCTTCGCAGCCTGACCGCCGACCGGGGCTTCGAGGGCGCGCAGGTCGTGCGCTTCGGAGACTCCGACATCGACGAGTTCCTGATCAAGTACAAGGGTGTCGAGGAAGGCTCGGTCGCCGCCGAAGCCGCCGCGCGCATGGAGGCCGAAGCCGAAGAAGGGCAGGACGCTCAGTCCGCGATCGGCCTCGAGTCGAACTTCCAGGTGGTCGTGCTCGAGAAGTTCATCGAGCAGGAGATCGGAGCGCACACCGAGCAGCGCGTCGAATACGTCGGCCCTCGCGTGGGCGCCGAGCTCCGGGAGGACGGCGTCAACGCGCTCTTGATCTCGGCCCTCTTCATCCTGGTCTACGTCGCGTTCCGCTTCAGCTCGCGCTTCGCGCCGGGCGCGGTCGTGGCGGTGATCCACGACCTCGCGATCACCGCCGGCATCCTGGTCATCCTCGGCGAGGAGTTCGACCTGCGGATCCTGGCCGCGATGCTCGCGATCCTCGGCTACAGCCTGAACGACACGATCATCATCTACGATCGCATTCGCGAGAACATGGAGCTGCGCACGACCGCGGACCTGGTCGACACGCTCAACGCCAGCGTGAACCAGACCCTGTCGCGCACGGTGCTCACGTCGGTGACGACGCTGATCGCGTTGCTCTCGCTCTACTTCCTCGGCGGAGAGGTGATCCAGCCCTTCGCAGAGACGATGCTGATCGGCGTGCTGGTCGGCACGTACTCGTCGATCTTCATCGCCTCACCGCTGCTGCTCTTCCTCGAGCAGCGCTACGGCGATGGCGGTCCGCCCAAGCCCAAGGGCCCGGGCGTGAACAAGGCGGTGGTATAGAGGGCGACGCGCGCAGTCGCCCGCGAGGGCGATCAGCGAAGGCGTGAGCGCGGATCTGACTGGTACAGGCCGAAGGCCTGGACTGTTTGTTCAGGCCGTCTTGCGGGCCTCGCCGTCCGGAGCGTCGGCGTTGCCCGCGTTCGGGGCGGATTGCGGCGGCGTCGCGGGCTTCTTGGGCTCGGCGCTCGCGCCGGCGGACGTCGCGGTCATGTCGATGGAGCCGTTCAGGACGGCGCCCTCCTGCACGTTGAGGCGCGGAGCCCGGAGGTCGCCCTCCACGACGCCGGTCGCCTGGACCTCGATCCGCTCGGTCGCGGTCAGATCGCCGATCACCTGGCCGATCACGATGATCGACTTGGCGGTCACCTGGGCCTTGAGTCGCCCGTTGGCACCGACGGTGAGCTGGTGGTTGGCGAGATCGACATTGCCGTCGACCTGGCCCTCGATCTCGAGGTCCTCGTCGCCCGTGAGCTCACCCTTGAAAATGATCGACTGACCAATCGTGGCCATGCGCTTGTCCCCCTCTGAGCCGGTGCTTCTGCCGGCGGTCTCGCCGGTCGGCGTCGTTGCTTCCGCCTGTCGTTCCGCCGATGCCTCGGTCCCTGTGGACATGGGGCGGGTGGACCAGGTCTGGGTTCGCTGCGGATCGTCGCCGGGCTGGCCATTGCCAGACTCGGGCGTCGTGCCGCGGTCGGAATCGGATGAGGTATTTTCCCCACGGTTCCTCGAGCTGAAGAGCCCCACGTGTTCCCCTCCGAACGCTTGGGCCCCGGGTGATCCCGGGAACAGGCGGATCAGCTTAACGCATCACCTGCCCGTGCGAGCCGTGCTTTTGCGAACCCCGATCGTCCTCCCGACCCCGTGTGCGTGCCGTGACTCCCGTCACCGCGATCTCCACACGAGCGAATCATCGAAGCCTCCCCTTCGTCCGATTCGCAGCCTGGCTGTAGAACTTCGATGCGGTCGGAAGGCACCGAGTGCAAGGGGACGCGACCCGGGGCAGGTGGGCGGGTTCGAGAAATCCAGCCGGTCGCTTGCATCGCTCCCGGCCGCCACGCATCATCCGGCCGCGCACCCGTACAGAGCCGATCGACCCACCCGGATTGCAGTCTGAATACCGCGACCGGGACGCGGCCGGCCAAAGGTGAGCCATTGCGCGCGCCGCGGCTCGCCACGACGGGACGCATTCGGCGCCCGCGCGTCCAGCAGCTGCAGCGCCCGGTGGGCTCGGGCTCCGCCCGAGCCGGAGGAAGTTCATGACACGCCTTACGACCCTCGCCACCTGGCTCGTGCTGGGAGTCGTGCTCGTGTGCGGGGCCGCCGCGGCCGGGAACGAAGGGGATCGAACCGGCGGTGACCGGGTCGTGATCGGAGAGTCCAGCGGCCGGGCCGCACCGACCGGCGACCTCGCGCCTGGCGCCCAGATCGTGCGGGGCGGGCAGCCGATCTCCGTCGCCGAGGCGATTGCGCTGGCGATCAGAAACAGCCTCGACGTCGAGGTCGAGCGCTATGCGCCGCTCCTCGCGCAGTCGAGCGCCGACGCGGCGTGGGGCGCATACGATCCCATCATCGCAGCGGTCATGCAGTACGACGTCGCCAAGTCTCCGAACACATTCGCCCTCAACGCGGCGGCGGCGAATCGCGAGCGCAACAAGGGCGGCTCCGTGGGCTTCACGCAGGCGGTCCCGCTGCTCGGAGTCGAGCTGTCGGCCACCTATGCGGCCAGTTCGCAGTCGACCCGGAGCACGATCCAGAGCTTCGACGAGCAGTTCAACTCGAGCTTCTTCCTCGAAGCCACGGTGCCGCTGATGCAGGGGCTGATCTGGAATCGGGAGTGGACCAACGTCAAGATCGGCGACGCTCGACTCGGGTCGGTTCGAGAGGACTTCCGCGCTCGGGTGATGGACGTCGTGACCTCGACCGTCAATGCGTACTGGAATCTCGTGGCGGAGCGCGACCGGGTGCGCGTCGCCCAGAAGAGCCTCGATACCGCTCGTGCTCTCCTCGACCAGACGGAGACGCAGTTCGAAGTCGGCGTCGTCTCGCGAGTCGATGTCGTGGAAGCCGAGGCCGGCGTCGCGGAGCGTGAATTCGACGTGATCAGTCGCGCCAACGGCTACCGCAACGCGCAGGACATCCTGATCGACGTGACGCTCGGGCCGCAGCTGGCTGCCTTGACGGATCTCGAGTTCGCACCGTCCGACGATCCGGACCGCTACGAGATGCAGCGAGTCGACGTCGGACGGGCGGTCGACGAAGCCTTCGTCAATCGCCCGGAGCTGAAGAGCCTCACCAAGCGAATCGAGGAGGGTCGGCTCGAGGTGAAGTTCGCGAAGAACCAGATGCTCCCGACGCTCGATGCGAACGTGCGATTCGGGTACGTGGGTGTCTCCGGTGAACCGAACGCCGGACTGAGCCCCGTCTTCGGAACGCCTCCGCCGAGCGCCCCCTTCGATCAGTCCGATGACGCCTTCTTCACGTCGGACGGCTCCGACAATTTTCGCGTGATGGGGACGTTCTCGATTCCGTTCCCGAATACGGTGGCCCGGAAGCGTGCGACGCAACGAGAGCTCGAGCTCAAGCGTACGAAGACCGAGCGCGTCCGTCTCGAGCAGCGGATCATCGTCGAGGTCCGTTCAGCGGCCCGCACGTTGGTCGCGTCGTCCCAGGGCATCGAGGCTGCGGAGCGCCGCCGGCTCGCCGCCGAGGAGCAGCTGCGCGCGGAGCGGATCCGACTCGAACACGGCGAGTCGACGCCGTTCCAGGTGCTCGAAAAAGAGCGCGAGCTCGTGGAGGCGGAGAGTCAGAAGATCGGTGCGCTCCAGACCTTCCGCGCGGCGGAAGTCGGGCTCGAACGAGCGATGGGCACGATTCTCGACATCCGCGGGATCGAGATCGATGAAGTCGAGCGGGGTCCCGACTCAAAGTGAGCGGGTCCGGCGCGACAGGCGGCGTGGCGGCCCTCGTCCTCGCTGCCGGTCGCGGGGAGCGTCTGGGGCACGCGCTGCCAAAGGCTTTCGTGCCGCTCGCCGGCTCGACCCTGCTCGAACGATCGATCCGGGCGCTCGCGAGCGCCGCGACCTTCGAGGTGATTCAGCCGGTGGTCGCGTCGGGCGACCTCGATGCCTGCGTCGACCTCGACCTCTCGGGCGTCTCGGGCCTGGCGCCACCGATCCCCGGCGGCAAGGAGCGCCAGGACTCGATGCGCGCGGGCCTCGCGGCGCTGCCGGCGCAGATCGAGCTCGTGGCGGTGCACGATGCCGCGCGCTGCCTCGTCTCGGCGGGCGACGTGCGCGCGGTCGTCGCCGCGGCGCGGGAGACCGGCGCAGCGCTCCTCGGGGAGCGATCCCGGGATACCCTCAAGCGCGTGGTGGCCGGACGGGTCGTGGAGACGCCGGACCGGAACGAGTGCTGGGCGGCGCAGACGCCCCAGGTCGTGCGCCGCGATTGGCTCGTGGCGGCGATGGAGGAGGCGGTGCGCGCAGGGCGACTCGGCACCGATGACGTGCAGCTCGTCGAGTGGGCAGGACATCCGGTCGCGATGGTGGAGGCGACCGCGCCGAATCCGAAGATCACGCGACCCGAGGACCTGCGGATGGCCGAGGCATTGCTCGAAGGGGGCGCGGGGTGATGCAGGCCGACTCTCCCCGCATCGGACAGGGCTTCGACGTCCATCAGCTCGTTGCGGGCCGCAAGCTCGTGCTCGGCGGCGTCGAGATCCCCCACGACAAGGGGCTCGAGGGACATTCCGATGGCGACGCGTTGCTCCACGCGGTCGCAGACGCGATCCTTGGCGCCCTCGGCGAAGGAGACCTCGGTCGACACTTTCCGTCGAGCGACGAGCGCAACCGGGGGATCGCGAGTGGCGAAATCCTGCGTGAGGTCGTCCAGAAGATGGAGGCCGCAGGCCTCCGGATCGGGAACGTCGACGCGACCATCATCGCGCAGGCTCCGCGACTCTCGCCCCATCAAAAGGCGATGCACGAGAATCTGACGACGCTCCTCGGGACCGAGCTCACGCGCGTGAACGTGAAGGTCACCAGCACGGACCATCTGGGTGCGATCGGGCGCGGCGAGGGGATCGCCGGGCTGGCGGTCGTGCTCCTCGAGCGTTCGAGCTGACTGGCTCGTGCCGACGAACCAGCAGGAAGACAGGAAGACCGGGGCCGTGACCCAGATCGAGTTCTACGACACGCGGACGCGCGAGCTTCGCACCTTCGAGCCCCTCGAGCCCGGCAAGGTCGGGATCTACACCTGTGGGCCGACGGTCTATGCCGAGCAGCACGTGGGGAACCTGCGCTCGCGCCTCTTCTCGGACCTGCTGAAGCGCTTCCTCCAGTCCGAGGGCTTCGACGTCACCCACGTCATCAACATCACCGACGTCGGTCATCTCGTCTCGGACGCCGACGAGGGCGAGGACAAGATGGAGGCCGCCGCGAAGAAGGCCGGCCAGACTGCCGAAGAGATCGCGGCGCATTACACCGAACTCTGGCGGAAAGACGGCGCGGCGGTCAACTGCCTGCCGCCCGAGTACAATCCCAAGGCGACCGAGCACATCGCCGAGCAGATCGAGCTCGGCCAGCGACTCGAGGCCGGGGGCTACCTCTACCGGATCGAGGACGGGATCTACTTCGATACGAGCCGCTTCGAGCGCTACGCAGAGCTCGCGGGCCTCGATCTCGAAGGCCAGTCCGAGGGCGCGCGGATCGGCGTGACCGAGGGCAAGCGCAACCCGTCGGACTTCGCGGTCTGGAAGTTCGCGGAGGAGGGCGTGCAGCGCCTCCAGGAGTGGGATTCGCCCTGGGGCCGCGGCTTCCCGGGGTGGCATCTCGAGTGCTCCGCGATGTCCGTTCGTTATCTCGGCGAGCGATTCGACATCCATACGGGCGGCATCGACCTGTCGACGGTCCATCACACGAACGAGGTCGCCCAGTCGGAGTGCGGCTACGACGTGCATCCGTGGGTCTCGTTCTGGATGCACAACGAGTTTCTGTCGTTGTCGGGCTCGGACGGCGGCGACGAGAAGATGTCCAAGTCGACGGGCAACGTGAAGATGCTCTCCGACCTGATCGATCGCGGCATCGACCCGCTCGCCTTCCGCTACTTCTTCCTCCAGGCCCACTACCGACAGCAACAGAGCTTCAGCGACGACGCGATCCAGTCCGCGGCGAAGGGCTTCAAGCGGCTCCAGAAGATCGCGCTCGAACTCGAGGCGGTCGAAGGAGAAGGCGACCCCGCCGTGCAGGCGCCGGTCTACGATCGCTTCCGCGAGGCCCTCGCCGACGACCTGAACGCACCGCGCGCGATGGCGGTCGTGTGGGAAGTGGCGCGCAGCGACGCGCTCTCCGAAGCGGATCGCCGCGACCTGTTGCGTCGCTTCGAGCCGGTGCTCGGCCTGGAACTCGGTGAGCCGGCGGACGCCGGAGACGCGGACGATTGGGAATCGGATCCGCGGATCGACGGCCTGCTGGTCGAGCGGACCGCCGCGCGCGAAGCGAAGGACTGGGCGACCGCCGATCGCATCCGCGACGAGCTCGCGGCCGAGGGCATCGAGATCGTCGACTCGCCCGAAGGCCCGCGCTGGCGTCGCAAGGACGGCTGAACACCGCCTCCCCGGCGCTGCCGGCGTATACTCCGACCATGAGCAACGCGTTCAAGCTCGAGAGCGGCTTCGAGCCGGCCGGTGATCAGCCCGCGGCGATCGACGCCCTGGTCGAGGGCATGGCCCGAGGCGACAAGCACCAGACCCTGCTCGGCGTGACCGGGAGTGGCAAGACCTTCTCGATCGCCTGCATGATCGAGCGGCTCAATCGGCCGGCGCTCGTCATGTCGCCGAACAAGACGCTCGCCGCCCAGCTCTACGCGGAGTTCAAGGAGCTCTTCCCGAGCAACGCCGTCGAGTACTTCGTCTCGTACTACGACTACTACCAGCCCGAGGCCTACATCCCCTCGAGCGATACGTACATCGAGAAGGACTCGTCGATCAACGACGAGATCGACAAGCTCCGGCACTCGGCGACACATTCGCTGCTGACGCGTCAGGACGTCCTCGTCGTAGCGAGCGTGTCCTGCATCTACGGCCTCGGTGCGCCGGAGAACTACGGCTCGATGCACGTCTACATCGAGACGGGCATGTCCCTCGTGCGGGACGACCTGCTCCGGCGTCTGGTCGACATGCAGTACGACCGGAACGATCACGACTTCCACCGCGGTACGTTCCGCGTCCGCGGCGACGTGGTCGAGATCTTCCCGCAGTACGAAGGCGAGATGGCCGTCCGCGTCGAGTTCTTCGGCGATGAAGTCGACTCGATCGCGGAGATCGATCCGCTTCGCGGGCGCGTCGTCGCGCGGCCCAAGAAGGCGATGATCTACCCGGCGAGTCACTACGTCGCCGGGCAGGAGCGGATCCGACAGGCCTGCGAAGGGATCCGGGACGAGCTCCAGGAGCGGCTCGCGCTCTTCAACAAGGAGAACAAGCTCCTCGAGGCCCAGCGCCTCGAGCAGCGCACGATGTACGACCTCGAGATGCTCGAGACCATGGGCTTCTGTCACGGGGTCGAGAACTACTCTCGTTGGCTCGACGGGCGCTCGGCCAACCAGACGCCGTACACCCTCTACGACTACCTGCCCGAGGGCACGATGGTCGTGCTCGACGAGAGCCACGTGTCCGTGCCGCAGATCGGCGGGATGTCCCGGGGCGATCGCGCGCGCAAGGAGACGCTCGTCGACTTCGGCTGGCGTCTGCCCTCGGCCCTCGACAACCGTCCGCTTCGCTTCGACGAGTGGGAGGAGCGCGCGGGCCAGCGCGTCTACGTGTCCGCGACGCCGGCCGACTACGAGCTCGACGCCTGCCAGGGCGTGGTGATCGAGCAGATCATCCGTCCGACGGGGCTCCTCGATCCCCAGATCGAGATCCGGAAGGCAACCGGGCAGGTCGACGATCTGCTGGCGGAGATTCAGGACCACGTCCAGAAGGAGGAGCGGGTCCTCGTCACGACGCTCACCAAGCGCATGGCGGAGGAGCTGACCGACTACTACGCGGAGCTCGGCATCCGCATCCGCTACCTCCACAGCGACGTGAAGACCCTCGAGCGGATGGAGATCATTCGCGAGCTGCGCGAGGGCGCCTACGACGTGCTCGTCGGGATCAACCTGCTTCGCGAGGGTCTCGACATCCCGGAGGTCGCCCTCGTGGCGATCCTCGACGCGGACAAGGAGGGCTTCCTGCGATCCGAGCGCTCGCTGATCCAGACGATCGGGCGCGCGGCGCGCAACTCGAAGGGACGCGTGATCCTCTACGCCGACAAGCAGACGGACTCGATCCGTTCGACCCTCGAGGAGACGGATCGACGCCGGGCGAAGCAGGAGGCGTACAACGCAGAGCACGGCATCACGCCGACGACGATCCAGAAGAAGATCACCAGCCTGCAGGACTCGATCTGGGAGCGGGACTACGTGACCGTGCCGCGCGCCGACGAGAAGGCCGAGCCGGGTCTGCCCCAGCACGAGCTCGGTCCGCTGATCGACCAGCTGCGCTCCGAGATGCGCGAGGCCGCGCGGGAGCTCGAGTTCGAGCGCGCCGCGGAGCTGCGGGACCGGATCAAGGCCCTCGAGGCCGAGCGCATCCGGCTCACGTGAGGCGTGCCCCGGCGTGAGTGATCCCGACGACGAGAACGCGCCCGCGAAGGAGGCGACGGACGACGACGCTTCGATCGTGGCCGCGAAGCGGACCGCGCGGGTGCCGCTCGTCGAGCAGGCAGCGGCACTGCCGACGAGCCCGGGCGTCTATCAGTTCAAGAACGAGCGGGGGACCGTTCTCTACGTGGGCAAGGCACAGAACCTCCGCAGTCGCGTGCGCCAGTACGTGAGCGGCGGCGACGGCCGCTACCAGATCCCGGCGCTGGTCGATCGTGCGAGCGACGTCGAAGTGCTCGTGACCGGCAACGTGAAGGAAGCGCTGCTGCTCGAGAACGAGCTGATCAAGCAGCACAAGCCAGCCTTCAACGTCCGACTCCGCGACGACAAGCAATACCTGGCCCTCCGCATCGACGAGAGCGAGAACTGGCCGCGGGTGACGATGGTCCGAAAGTTCCGGAAGGACGGGGCACAGTACTTCGGGCCCTACACGTCGAGCGTCGCCCTGAAGTCGTCGCTGTCGAAGCTGCGCCGACTCTTTCCCTTGCGATCGTGCACCGAGGGCACGTTCAAGGACTACGCGCGCCGCGGCCGGCCGTGCATCGAGTACGAGATGAAGCGCTGTCTGGGGCCCTGCGTCGGATTGGCTGAGGAGGCGGCCTATCGAGAGCAGGTGCAGGGGACGATGCTCTTCCTGCGCGGCAAGAGTCGGGAGCTGGTCGAGAACATCGAGCGCGAGATGCACGAGGCCGCCGCGGACGAGCGCTTCGAGGACGCCGCGCGACTGCGCGATCGCATCCAGGCGGTCGAACGGACGATCGAGTCGCAGCAGATCGTGACCGAGAGCGGCGTCGACCGCGACGTATTCGCGATCGGGCGGGAGGGCGGCGAGATCGACGTCCAGGTGCTGCACGTCCGCGAAGGACGGGTCATCGGTGCCCGCAGCTTTCCGTTCTCGAACGTCCGCCTCGAGGATGCCGAGGTGATGTCGTCGTTCCTCGGGCAGTTCTACGGGTCGGGCGAGGGACACGCGCCGCCGCGGGAAATCCTCACGAGCGTCGACTTCGAGGACGACGGCGCCCTGGCCGAGTTGTGGCGCGAACGCTTCGAGCGCCCGGTCACGATCCGCTGGGCCCAGCGCGGCGCCGGCAAACGCCTGGTCGAGATCGCGGAACGCAATGCCCGGCTCGCCCTCGCCACGCGCCTCGCCGCGCGCGAGAGCGTGGACACCGCCCTCGACGAGCTCGAAGAGAAGTGCCGCCTCTCGGTCCGGCCCCGCCGGATCGAGTGCTACGACGTTTCGAATCTGCAGGGAACCCTCGCGGTCGCCAGTCGGGTGACGTTCGAGGACGGCGAGCCCGTCAAGAAGGACTACCGGCGCTATCGCATCCGCGAGGCCGAGGCGGGGGACGACTACGCGTGCATGCGCGAGGTCCTCGACCGGCGTCTGCGCCGCGTCGAGACCGAGCCACTCCCGGACCTGCTGATGGTCGACGGCGGTCGCGGGCAGGTCGGGGTCGTGATGGCCGCCCTCGAGGACGCGTCGCAGTCCGTCGAAGTCCTCGGCATCTCGAAAGAGCGCGACGAAGACAGCCCGAGCGTCCGGGTGAAGCGCGGCGGTGGCCTCAAGGCCGAGCGGCTCTTCAAGCCCGGGCGCGCGAACCCGATCCAGCTCCAGCCGAGCAGCCGCGGCATGCTGCTCCTGCAGCGCGTCCGTGACGAGTCCCACCGCTTCGCGATCGAGTTCCAACGCGACCTGCGTTCCAAGGTCAACATGACCTCGATCCTGGAAGAGCTGCCGGGCATCGGGCCGACCAAGCGCCACGCGCTGCTCAAGACCCTGGGCTCCCTGCGCGCGGTCCGGAACGCGCGCCTCGACGAGCTGACCGCGGCGCCGGGCGTGTCGGAGCGCGACGCCCGGGCGATCCGGGGCTTCTTCGACGCGCTGATGGCGCCGGAACCGGCGCTCGATCTCGACGCGAGCGAGCCGTCCGAGCCGTCCGAGCCGTCAGAGGCGTCGGAGGCGTCGGAGGCCGAGACAGTCGAGACGGCCGCCGATCCTGCCGGTGTGCTGCCGCCGGGGGAGGGGGCGCCCCGAGCCGAGCCCGACTGACGGCGCAGATGGTCGGCAGGCGATCAAGCGGGCAGGCGAGGGCACCGATGTTCCTCCCTGAACCCGTGCGTGAGGGCTTCGCCCACGCGCCCGCCCGGAAGGACGCCGCCATGCGCCGAAAAATCGCCGTCCTGCGCCGGCTCGTCGCCGCGTTCGCTTGTCTGCTCTTGCTGGGCGGCGCGCTTCCGGCCGCCGCCGAGATCTACAAGTGGCGGGATGCACAGGGGAAGCTGCACTTCTCGCAGGACCTGAACCAGGTGCCGATGAAGTACCGCGCGCAGGCGCGCGGCGAGGCCGCGAAGCCGAGCGCCGGGCCGGTCATTCAGCGTTACGAAGCGGCGCCCGCGGCTCCGTCGACGACGTCGCGTTCGACGCGATCGCGGACCTCGAGCGGATCCGGCGGCGCCGGGCAGGTGTACAAGATCCGCGTCGAGCGCACCGGCAGCACGATGCGGGTGAACGTGCGCTTGAACGACAGCGTGACGGCCCCCTTCTACGTGGATACCGGCGCGTCGGACGTGGTGATCCCGAAGCGCGTGGCCGAGCAGCTCGGCCTGCGCCTCGACGGCGCCCGCACCCAGTTCTACGGGACCGCGAACGGCACTGTCCAGCAGGTGATGGTGACCCTCGACAGCGTCGAGCTCGGTGGCGCCCGGGCTGAGCGCGTGCCGGCGACGGTGAGCGAGTCGATGACCACCGGACTGCTCGGGCTCTCCTACTTCAACCACTTCCGGTACCGCGTCGACCCGGTGACCGGCACGATCACGCTCCAGCCGAACGGTCTCGTCGAAGCGGGCAAGATTCGCGGGGGGCGCAGCGCCGCCCAGTGGCGTAGCCAGTTCGCGTCCCTCGCCGAGCGCCGCCGGGCCATCGAGGGCGAGCTCGAGCAGACGAACCCGAACCGCTCGCGCCGCAAGGACGAGCTGAACGCGCTGCTCGACGAGGTCGATCGCCAGCTCGACGTGCTCGAGGACGAGGCGGACGAGGCGCGCGTGCCGATGCAGTGGCGGGACTGACGCCGGCTCCGCCCGCCGGATCGGCCGTCTTCCGGCCGACTGCCCACCCTGGGCAATCCACTTCCACACGCCCCACCTGGCTGTGCGATGCACCGGGGTGCCGACGCCCTGAGAGTCGCTTCACGGCTTCGTGATCCCGTTGCGAAGGGGCGATTGCGTCGCGCCTGCCGGCGCGCTGCACCGGCGTCCCGTGGCATGCCTCTTGCTCTGTTCCGGTTCCGACGGAACCCGCGATCGCGAGGAGGAAGCGATCCAGACCGGTCTCCCCGTGAGACCGAACGTGAACGGATCTGGGACGATGGAGTGGAACTGGAGCTGGCTCTTCGGACGGAGCGGAAACGACGCAGGCGCGGGTGAACGCGCACGGCGCGCGCACCTCGAGCCGCGGCGCATGGAGGACTGGGAGGCGCGGCTGGTCGAGGAGGGCATGTCGCAGGAGTGGGCAGCGCGCGTCGCCCGACGCCTCGAGCCGCTGTACCAGGCGCTCGGGCGGGGCTCGTCGGAGGCGCTGATCCGCGCGGCCACCGCGACCGCCGAGGTGCAGTCCGAGGCGCACGCCTACGTCGAACGAAACATGCGTGACGTGAAGGAAGTCGAGCGGCTGTTGGGCGCGTTCAGCGGCGAGCTCGAGAAGCTCGACGAGGTCCTCGAAGTGCTCGCGGCCTACGCCCAGCGCATGCGCACCAAGCCGAGCCGAAAGCCGGGGCACACGCTCCACTAGCCCGCGCCGTCCGCGCCCGCCCGTCGACGGGAGGGCACACGACGTGCACGGCGGTTCGCCGGTTCGCACGCGCACCCCGAAGGCCCCACGCTGCCCGCGGACCGCCGACTGATTCGTCGGTCCTCGGCTGGAGGAGGGGCGTGTCGGATCGTGCGCTCGCATCGGCGGTCGCAGCCTTCGCTTCAGGAATCCTGGCGGTCGATGCAGGACTCCGCGGGGCGTCGGGGCTGCTCGTTACGCTCGCTGTGGCGCTGACGCTCGCAGCGATCCTCGCGACGCGGATCGGACGTCGGCGGAGCGCCTGGGTCGTGGGCCTGGTCCTGCTCGCGGTCCTCGGCGCGCTTCGCCTGGAGCTTCGCCTCGCGACCGCCGAGGAGGGCCGGGCGCGTCTCGCTCGGATCGAGGCGCACGATACGGCGATTCGAGTCCCGTCCGATCGGCGAGATCGCTTCCACTCCGTCGAAGCCCGAGTCCGCTCGCGCGTCGAGCGTGCGTGGGGGCTCGAGGTCGTGCTCGACGGCCTGCGCGATCCCCGCGAGCGCACGCGCCTTCCGCGACGCGCGGTACTGCGCGTCGCGACACAGGACGTCGCCGCGCGCGCGAATCGTCTGCTGATGCCCGGCGCGTGGGTTCGCGCAGGGCTCCGACTCTCGCCGATCGAGGGTCGTCGCAACCCAGGGGCGCCCGACCGCGAAGCGGCCTGGCGGCGTCGGGGCGTGTCGGTCAGAGCGCGCCTCGTGGACCCGGCGTGGGTCGTGGCGATCGACCCGCTCGGCCAGGCGATCGAGCCGCCGATCCGCGAGGCCCTGCTCGAGCGCGCCGGCCGCGTGCTCGGGGATCGGCCGGGGGGTGGACTCGCACGCGCCCTCGTCCTCGGCGACCGCAGTGCCCTCGACCCGCGATCCGTCGAGGCCTTCCGGCTCCTCGGACTCTCGCACACCCTCGCGATCTCGGGCCTGCACGTCGGGCTGCTCGGCGCCGGTGTGGCGTTCCTGAGTCTTCACCCGTGCCGGCGTGTGTTGGGCCGGAACGCGCGAGCGGGAGCGGAGCGGACCTGGGCGATGGGCATCGGCGCCGTCGCGGCGTGGGGCTACATGACCTTGGCGGGAGGCGGTCCCGCAGTCCAGCGGGCCGCCTTGCTATTCGCGGCGGTCGTCGGCGCCGCGTTGCTCCGCCGGGACCTGGGCGCCGGTCGTGCGCTGCTGTGGGTGGGTTTCGGTCTGCTCGCGCTCGAGCCCGCCTGGCTCTTCGACCTCGGCGCCCGGCTCACGTTCTCGGCCTGCGCCGCGATCATCGTCTCGAGCCCGGCAGCGCCCCCCGAAGCGCGCGTCGTCGCGGGTCGCAATCGATTCCGCGATTGGGCCGAGGCTTCTCTTCGGACCACGCTCGCCGCGTGCTTTGGCACGGCCTTCTGGCTCGGGTCGGTGGGGCTCTCGCTCTCACCCTGGGCGGCGGCGGCCAACCTGCTCGCGATCCCGGCCCTCGGGTGTGCGGTCCTGCCCGGTGCGTTCGGCGCCGTGATCGCAGCGGCGCTCGCGGACGCTTCGGTGAGCGGGCCGATGGGCGCCGCGTGGGTCACGGGGATCGACGGGCTGCTCGCACCGACGCGGTCGTACGAGGCGGTCGCCGTGCTCGCCGCGAACGCACTCTCGGCCATTCCTCCCCCTCCGCACCTCGTCGGTCCGGCGACCCTCGCCGTTTGCTGCGCCGTCGGGCTGCGGTTGCTCCGGAGGTCGCGCTGGCTCGCGGCACTGGCGCTCTGGAGCGTCGTCGCTTGTCTCGGCAGCGTGCCCGCGCCGGGGCGGGGCGCGATCGCGCCGCTGCCCCGGGTCGCCTACCTCGACGTCGGGCAAGGCGACGCGATCCTTCTTCAGGGCCGGTCGGGCGCCGTGCTGGTCGACACCGGAGGCGGCGGCGGCCGACTGACGCGAGCCTTGCGCTCTCTTGGCGTGCGGCGGCTCGACGCGCTGGTCGTCACCCACGGCGACGCGGACCACCGCGCCGGCGCGGAAGCCCTGCTCGATGTGTTCTCCGTCAGCGAGCTCTGGCTGCCGGCGGTCGGTCCGATCGGGGATCCCCGACTCGCGTCGCTGGTCGAGGCCGCGTCGGCGCGCGACATCTCCGTCCGTCGGCTGGCGACGGGCGAGGCCCTTCTCGTAGGCGAACTCGACTTCGAGGTGCTCTGGCCCCGACCGGCTGCCGGCGTCGACGGTCTCGATGCGAGCGCCGAACGGCGCGGCGGCAACGAGGAGTCGCTCGTGCTGCGCGCCGAGGTCGGCGGGCGTCGGCACCTGCTCGCGGCGGACATCGGCGCGGCGACCGAGCGCCGACTGCTCGGCGACGTCGGGGCCGACCTCCGCGCGGACGTCCTGAAGGTCGGCCACCACGGCAGCGCCGGCAGCACGACGCGCGCGTTCGTCGCGCGGGTGGCGCCCCGGCTCGCAGTGCTGAGCGCGCCGTGCCGACCGCGCCGGGGGCTGCCGAATCCGGTCGTGCTCGGCCGACTCCGGGACGCCGGGGTGCGGCTTGCGTGGACCGGTCGAGACGGGGCCGTGTCGATCGGTCCCGGGCGCCGCGAGCCCGATGCGACCGTCTCCGTCGGAGTCGATCCGAACGCGGACGGCTTCGTCGCGTGGGCGACGGCCCGGCGCTGTCCGGGAGATGCCGCCGCGCCGGCCGACCCTCGCCGCGAATCGGGGCCGCCTAGCGTCCCGTGAATTTCGGAGGGCGCTTCTCGACGAACGCCCGCTGGGCCTCGCGGGCATCCTCCGACTTTCGGAGCGGTTTCCCGAGTTCCTCCTGGCGAGAATACGCGTTCTCGAGGTCCATTCCGTCGAGCTCCCGCACGCCGGCGAGGGTCGCCTGGACCGCGAGCGGCGCATTCGCGGCGATCCGGTCGGCGACCTCGAAGACCCGGCTCATCAGCCGGTCCGCCGGGACCAGCTCGTTCAGGAGCCCGAGCGCGAGCGCCCGATCCGCGTCGATCGGCTCGCCCGTGTACATCAGATAGTTGGCGTGGACGGCGTCGATCTGGCGGGGCAGCGCGACGGTCGCCTGGCCGGTCGGATAGAGGCCGAGCGCCACCTCTTCGAGGGCGAAGGTCGCCTCCGGCACCGAGAACCGGAGTTCGCTGGCGAGCATCAGGTCGAATCCGCCCGCTCGGGCATGTCCGTTGACCGCCGCGATCAGCGGGACCCGCAAGCGCGTCCTCACGAGAGTGGCGTGCCCAGCCGCCCGCAGGCCCTCGAAGTCGACGGGGTCGACCTGCTCGCCTCGCGCCAGGGCCTGGGACACCGGGATCGTCCGGGTCATGTCCATGCCCGCGCAGAAGATCCGGTCCCCCGCGCCCGTCAAGACCGCGACGCGGACGTCCCCGTCTTCGTTGATCCGCGCCCAGTGCGCCGCCAGGTCGCGGAGCGTCTCAGGATCCATGGAATTCGCCCGCTCGGGCCGGTCGATGGTCACGACCGCTACGTGGGGATGGTCTTCGGGCTTCTCGAAACGCGCCGGCATCGGCTCTCCTGTCTGCGTTCCGGGTGAGTCCGGGTCCGCGATGAGGAAGAAGGCAGGGTGGTCTGCTAGGAAGGCGTCGGCCCGGCGCGGCCCGCCGGGCGTGAGCCTAGCAGCGGGCGAGCGGGCTCAGGTTTGCGAGAACCGGGGTTCTCGTCAGGATTCGCGCCGAAGCGGGCGCAGGCGGCACGAGAGGGCGCGGGTGGTGAACGAGAAGAACGACGAGGTCGCGGCGCTGGCCGCCGCGATGCCCCGCGCGCTGATCGAATCGGGTCGATCCGGACCGATCGCCGAGGACTGGATCGCGCGCGCACGCGCGGCGACGGCCGACGGCGGCGTCGAGCTTCCGCGATACCCCCTCGACCCGGGTCTGCGGGACGGACTCTTCGAGGTGCGCCGAGCGCGCCGGGTGGTGCGCGGTCTCGAGGCGGCCGCCGAAGCGCTCGATCGTGAGGCGGCCGGGCTGTCTCGCGCCGCGGCGACGAGGTCGGCCGGGCGCCGGATTTCCCGGTTGCTCGTGCTCAGCAACGACGGCGCGCCGCGCTTCTATCGGCAGGCGATGCGACTCGTCGAGCAGCACGTCGAGCGGGTCGCGGCGATCGTGATCGATGCGGACGAGGCCGATTTCGGCGACGCGGTCTTCGGGGGCGGCCGACGCGCTCGCGCGATCCTGCTCGATCACAAGGACGCGGTCATCTACCTGCTCGACCGACTGGTCCCGTCCGACCAGGGGCCCCCGGTCCATTCGTCCTGAACGCTCGCTTGCAGCGACTATGAAGCGGTTTGCGGGGTCGGAGAGGATCTCGAGACGATTCGTTTCAAGTTGAAAGGAATTCGTCGAGTTTCTCTGCAACTCGCTGATCTGACGACGGATTTCGTTCCACGGGGAACATTCGCAGGCCGCCCCTCGGATCAGTCTTCGTCGAGGATCCCGCGCACCCGGGCGAGCAGGGCCGCCGGGGTGAAGGGCTTCTCGATCAAGGGCGCCCGCGTCGGGTCGAGGCCGTGCCGGGCGAGGGTCTCGTCGGTGAACCCGGACATGAAGAGCACGCGCACCCCCGGCCGTAGGTCCGAGGCGCGCCGCGCGATTTCGGGTCCGGCGGTCTTGGGCAGGACCACGTCCGCGAGGATCAGATCGATCGGGCCCTCGTGCCGCGAGCAGTGCCGCAGGGCGCCGGTCGCGGACTCCGCGACGAGGACCTTGTAGCCGTGCTTCTCGAGCGTGCGCTGGACCAGGCGCCGCACGGGCGCCGCGTCCTCGACCATCAGGATCGTCTCATGACCGCCCGACTGGGTCGCCTCGCCGTCGCCGGCGTCGTCCATGGTTTCCGCCCGGGCCACCGGGAAGTAGATCGTGAACGCGGTTCCGGTCCCGGGCTGCGTTTCGAGGTCGATCTGACCACCGCTCTGGCTCACGATGCCGTACACCGAGGCCAGACCGAGGCCCGTGCCCTGATGCGTCTCCTTCGTCGTGAAGAAGGGCTCGAAGACCTGGGAGCGGGTGTCCTCGTCCATGCCGATGCCGGTGTCGGTCACGCGCAGAACGGCGTACTCGCCGGCGAGCAGGACCCCGGATTCGGTCCGGCGGTCCTCCTGGGCCTTGTGGTTCGCGGTCTCGATCTCCAGGCGCCCACCGTGGGGCATCGCGTCCCGGGCGTTCACGACGAGATTGACGATCACCTGCTCGATCTGGCCGGGATCCGCGATGATCGGTCTCAGCTCGCCGTCCTGGAGCGTGACCAGCTCGATGTTCTCGCCGATCAGCCTCCGCATCATGCGGTCGATGTCGGCCACGATCGCGTTCAGGTCGACCGGCTCCGGCTGCAGGACCTGGCGCCGGCTGAACGCCAGCAGCTGCCGCGTGAGGCCGCCGGCCCGCTCGGCCGCGCGAAGGATCTCCTCGGCGTCGCGCTGAGCGGAGTGTCCGTCGCCCAGCTCGTCGAGGACGAGGCCGCTGTAACCGATGATCGCGGTCAGCAGGTTGTTGAAGTCATGGGCGATGCCGCCGGCGAGCCGCCCGACCGCCTCCATCTTCTGGGCCTGGTTGAGGCGGAATTCACTCTGGCGGAGGGCCTCCTCGGCGCTGCGGCGGGCTTCGATGTCTCGCAGCGTGACCGCCAGGAAGCTCTGGTCGTCTTCGCTCTCGCCGAGGAACAGGAACACCGTCGCTTCGGTCGGGATGGCCTCGCCGCCGTCGGGATTGCGTAGGTGGAGCTCGCCCGACCAGGGCTGGGTGGGCGTGAGGACGGGGAGGATCTCCTGTGCCAGACGCACGGCGTCGGCGGCCGAGAGCAACTCGTCCAGCTGACGCCCGGCGACCCGCGGATCGTCCCCCTCGCCGACCTGCGCACCGAGTCGACGGGACGCCGCCTCGTTCGCGAAGAGCAACGTCGTGTCCGTGTCGCAGACGAAGACGAGGTCCGCCCCCTCCTGCACCACGCGATAGAGCAGATCGCGCCCGAGCTCGGCGTGGCGGAGGTCGGTGACGTCCCGAGAGACGATCAGCGCGCGCCTCGAGCCGTCGGGGGCGAGGAAGGCCGTGCTCCGGGACTCGAGCCAGCGATCGCTGCCGTCCGCGTGGCGGATCCGGTTGAGGACCAGGGAGTGACCCTCGCGGCCGGCGAAGAGGTCTTCCTGGGCCGCGCGGTTCGCTGCCCGGTCTTCCGGGTGCACCAGCGCAGGGATGCACTTGCCCACCATCTCCTCCGGCGCGTACCCGAGCATCGAGTGCACACCTTCGGAAGCGAAGAGCACGATCCCGCGTTCGTCGATCTCGGTGAGGACCTCGGGGTGTTGCCGTGACAGCACCTCGAAGCGGTTCTGGTTGACGCGGATCTCGTCGTCGGCGCGCTGGCGATCGACCGCGGCGGCGGCGTGGGTGGCGAAGGCCGAGAGCAGCGACCTTGCCAGGTCTGCGTCCGCGATCGTCTGGCGCGAGTAGCCGCCGACGAATCCGATGACGGTGCCGTCCGCGCGATGCAGCGGCTCGCCCACGTAGCTCTCGTACTCGGGGGACAGCCGCTCGGCGACCTCGGGGACCAGCGTCGCGACGCCGCTCGGGAACAGACAGGCCTCGCCGCGCGCGGCGGTCGCATCGGGCAGGGTGCCGAGCTCGAAGGCCTCGGGCGCGAGGGGCTCGCCGTCCTGCCAGCCGGCCGTGATCCGCGCGACGCCGGGCTCCGCGGGATCGAGCCCGCCGAGCACGACCCGATCGAGCTCGAGGGCCTGGGCCACGGCCTCGACGTTGCGCGCGAGGCTGCGCTGGCCCTCGCTGCCGATTCCCTGGGCGATCGAGCGCAGCGCCAGCTCGACCTGTTTGCGTGCGCTGATGTCCTCGTAGAGGACCGCGAAGTTGCGCTGGCCGTCTTCGTTCTGGAACGCCTCCCAGGTCGCGGCGTACGAGGCGCTCGTTCCGTCGTCGCGGGTGTAGACGAAGTCCCCGGCTCCGGTGCCAGGTCGATCCAGGCGATTCGACTCGTACCAGATCGTCTCCATCGACTGCCGCACGTCGTCGGTCATCCGCTGGAAGATGTCCTCCAGCGTGATGTCGCGACCGAACGTCGACTTGAAGGCGCGATTCGAGAACAGGACCTCACCATGTCGGTCGAGGATCGCGGCGGGCCGGCCGCCGACCTCGACGATCGTGCGGTAGTGGTCATCGCGCTGGCGGGTGACGGCGGTCTCGGCGCTCTGCTGCGTCACGTCGCGGCAGACCGCGACGACGCGCCGCTCGCCGTGGGTCTCGAACGTGCGGACGGTCGTCTCGAACTCGACGCGGAGGCCGTCGCGTCGCAACACGCGGAAGCGGGCCAGCGGCTCGGCGCCGGTCGCGACGACCTTCTGGAAGAGCGCGAGGGTATGCGCGCGATCCTCCGGGACGATCACTTCCATGAAGCTGCGACCGACGAAGGCGGACGGGGGTCGGGCGAGGACCGATTCGACGGCCTCGCTGATGAAGACGATGCGACCGTCGATCCCGAGCTCGACGACGACATCCGCAGCGTGACGCAACAGCGCCCGCTCGCGGCGGCCGGGCGGCGCGACGTTGGAACGATCTTCGCTGGACATGGTTCCGTCCAGAGGAGTCTGGGGACAAGCCGGTAGGGCCGCCTCCGGTACACCTCCAGGTGGAGCGTAATCGCGGCCGGACGCAAAGACCACAAGAATTCAACATTCTGGAGCGTTCGGTCGGGTTCTCGTAGGCCATTCGTCCGACCCGCGCGGATGCGAAACGGACGCGCCTGCGCCCGGCGCCGGCGTCAGTAGAACCCGAGCATGCGCCCCGACATCGCCACGACTGCCAACACGAGGACGGGCCGGATCAAGCGTTCGCCGCCGACCACCGCGGCCCGTGCACCGAGCTCGCCTCCGAGCGCGAAGCCCACCACGAGGGCGGAGGCATGGGCCCAGTCCACCTGTCCGTGCAGCACGAACACGGGCACGGCGACGATCGTCAGCGCGCCGATGATCACGACCTTGATCGCGTTCGCGCGCACGAGGTCGAGGCCGCTGCGGGCGAGCGCCGCGATCAGGAAGAGCCCGACCCCGGCCTGGATCGCGCCGCCGTAGAAGCCGATCCCGAAGAAGATCGCCGCGTTTGCGATCCGAGAACGCGGTGTCTCGTTCGCTGCGTCCGAGGAAGTCCCGCTGCGCAGCATCGGGTAGAGCAGGGCGATCATCGCGACGCCGAAGACCTGGCGGAAGAGCTCCGCCGACATCCGCGAGGCGACCGCCGCGCCGATCGTCGACCCGATCAGCACCGGCACGAGCACCGGTGCCGCACCGCGCAGCCCGTCGAGACCCTCCTTGCGGAAGCGCCAGACGGCGACGCCGTTCTGGAACAGGACGCCGATCCGGTTCGTCCCGTTCGCGGTCGTCGCCGGCAGGCCCATGAAGACGAGCAGCGGCACCGTGATCAGCGACCCGCCGCCGGCCAGGGTGTTGATGACGCCCGCGACGAGGCCGCCGAGTGCGAGCAGGAGCCAGGTCGTCGGGTCGAGCATGAGAAGGACGGCGTCTCCGGGCGCGGCGGCGCGGCCGCGTCGCGCGCGTCGCTCGCCAGGGGGCGCCCAAGCATGCACACTCTTCCAGGCCCGCGCCAGCGAACGGTCGTGCGGGGTTTCGGGGGGATCGGTGACGGAGAATCGGGCCTGCGGAAGCTGGGCGACGCCGATCGGCTCGGCGGATCTCGTGCGCGGGGCCCTGCGTCTCGGCGCCCCGCGGATCGAAGACGGCTGGCTCTACTGGCTCGAGGGTCGGCCGGACGAGGAGGGCCGACAGGTCGTCGTCCGGACCGCGCTGCCGACCGGCCAGCTCGCGAGTGACTCCTTCGCGGTCGACGAGGTGAGCCCCGCCGGCGTCGACGTGCGCACGCGGGTCCACGAATACGGCGGCGGCGAGTTCACGGTCCGGCGCGATCGGCTCTACTTCGTCGACGACGCCGACCGACGCATTCATGGCGGGACGATCGGGAGCGCCGTCGCGCCGCTGTCCCCGCCCGGGAGCGCCTGGGCCGACCTGGTCGTGACGCCGGATGGGCGCTGGCTTCTCGCCATCGAAGAACGACCACGCGAAGGAATCGAGCCCGAGAATCGCGCGATGGCGATCCCGCTCGATGCCACGGGCGCCGCCGCGGGCGAGCCGCGCGTGATCGCCGCCGGCCACGACTTCTACGCCTCGATTGCCGTCGCCCCCGCTGGCAATCGCGTCGCGCTGCTCGTCTGGGACCATCCGAACATGCCATGGAACGGCACCGAGCTCGAGCTGATCGGCTGGGGTCCGGACGGCGCGACTGGGCCGGCGCGCGCCCGCGCCGGGGGTGTATCCGAGTCGCTCTTCCAGCCGCGCTTCGCCGCGGACGGCACGCTCATCGTCGCCACGGACCGAAGCGGGTGGTGGAACCTCGCGCAGCTCGGCGACGACGGCCTCGCGCCGATCCATGCGGACGCCTTCGAGGTGGGCCGTCCACAATGGCAGTTCGGGATGAGCGCCTGGACCTTCGGCGCCGAAGGCGGAGTGGTCGCCGCCGCGCAATCCGGTGGGCTCGATCGGTTCGTCGAAATCGATGTCGAGAGCGGGCGTTCTCGCGAGCGACCGACCGCGCAACGCAGCATCGGAGGACTCACGAGCGGCCAGGGCTGGCTCGCGTGGATCGGCGGCGAGGCCGAGCGCGGGGCCGCGGTGATGTTGATGCACGACCCGGGCGGCGAGCCGATGCGCGTGCGAGAGAGCAGCGGCCTGGTCCTGCCCGAGGATCTCGTGAGTCGGGCCGAGGCGGTCGAGCTTCCGTCGCGGGCCGGACGAACGGTGCACGCTTTCCTCTACGCGCCCCGCTCCGGATCCCAGGCGCCGAGATCCGGCGAACGACCGCCGCTGCTCGTGAAGAGCCATGGCGGGCCGACCGCCGGCGCGAGTGCCGCCCTCGACCCCCGGATCCAGTACTGGACCAGTCGGGGCTTCGCCGTCGCGGACGTCGACTACGGCGGCTCGACGGGGTACGGCCGCGCGTATCGGGAACTTCTCGAACGCAGCTGGGGCATCGTCGACGTCGAGGACTGCGTTTCGGTCGCGGAGGCGCTCGCGGGGGACGGCCGCGTCGACGGCGAGCGCCTGGCGATCAGCGGCGGGAGCGCCGGCGGATTCACCGTGCTCGCCGCGCTGACCTTCCACGACACCTTCGCGGCGGGCGCCAGCCACTACGGCATCGGTGACCTCGAGGCCCTCGCCCGGGACACCCACAAGTTCGAGTCCCGCTACACGGACTGGCTGGTCGGACCCCTGCCGGAGGCGCTCGACGTGTATCACGCGCGATCGCCGATTCGGCACGTAGAAGGCCTCTCGTGTCCGGTCGTCTTCTTCCAGGGGCTCGAGGACAAGGTCGTGCCCCCGAACCAGGCGGAGGCGATGGTCGACGCCCTGGCCGCTCGGGGCCTGACCCACGCCTACGTGCCCTTCGAGGGAGAGCAGCACGGCTTCCGCCGCGCCGAGAACATCCGAACCGCCCTCGACGGCGAGCTCTACTTCTACGCCCGGGTCTTCGGCTTCGACGCGCCGCGCCCCGACCCCGTCCGGGTCATCGAGCCCGCGTGAACCGCGCGAAGGCCGGCCTCTTCGCGATGCTGATCGTCGTCGCGGTCGCCGCGTGCGCCGCGCCGACCGGCGGATGGGACGTCGCGCCGATTCTCGAACGCCACCCGCGCGTCGCCGCGATTCCGGATCAGCGCCTCGGCGATCTGACTCCGTACCCGGCCGTGGTCGGGGAACGGGTCGTCCTGGTCGCCTGCCGGTTCGACGCGCCAGCGACGCCGATCCCGGTCGAGTTCGAGGTCGATCTCGATGGAGATGCGTGGCCCGAGGCCTGGAGCGCGCTCGCGGTCGCCGCCGTCGATCGGGCCGTCGCGCAAATGGCCCTCGAGACGCGTTCACGCGGGTCGACCGCCGGCGCCCCCGCCATCCGGGTGCGCTCGATCGAGGGGACGCGCGAAGGCGGTCCCCGGGGCCTCGCCGACACCCTGAGCGAATGCGACGTGAGCGAGACCGGCCGCGCCGACGCGCCGGTCGTCGGCAGGATCCAGCGCGCAGAGATCCGCATCCGGCGTCACATCGTCGACAGCGCAGGTCGCGTTCGCGACGCGCTTCCCGAGGAGTGGGTCGGCGCGATGCTCCACGAGCTTGCCCACGCCCTCGGGTTCCAGGGGCACGCTGTGGCGGGCAGGTCGCTCGTGCAGCTCGAGCAGCGTCAGCTGCGACAGCTCGGGCGACGCGCGTTGGCCGGCGAGCCGGTGCCGGCGCCGAACCTGTCGGCGCTCTTCGCTCTTCCGCAGGGCACGTGGCTAGGGGACGTGCCGCTGACGGAGCGGGGCGAGCGCGCGCAGGTTGAGGCGCTCGCGGCGGTCGCCACGGAGTCCGCGCGGCGCGGGCCCGCGTCGGGACCGTGGTCGGCGGCGGGTGATCGGGAGGCCCGACTCGTCTGGCGGTGGGCGGACGGCACCCGGATCCAGCTGCATTTTCCGGATTGGTCGGACGCGCTCCGGTGGCGGCGCGCGCCGGAGGCACGTTGGCGCCGTGTGGAGGCAGCGACTACTCGCTGACGTCCGGCTCGATCGATCGCGCCTTCGCGATCAACTCGTTCGCCCGATTCGTCTCGCCAGCGGAACGCAGCACGAGCCCCAGCCGGAAGTGGATGACCGCGTCTTCCGGCGCCTGGGACAGCGCGATCTCTAGGTGATGCGCCGCGCGCTCCAGGTCCGATCGCGGCTGTTTGTAGAGCGCCCACCCGAGGCCCGCCTGATAGGCCGGCTCCTCGGGCCACAGCTCGGCGGCCGGCTCGAAGTACTCGAGCGCGCCCTCGAAGTTGCCCATCTTCGCGAGGATCTCGCCCTTGCGGAAGGACGTCTCGGCCTGGGCGAGGCGCGCGGTGTCGATCTCCGGCTCCTCGCTGCCGCCCGCGTCGTAGGCCTTCTTCTTGTCCGGATCCGACAGGACCTCGAAGGCCTCGGCGATCCGCGCGAAGACCTGCGCAGCGTCGTCCTTGAGGTCGTCGAGGTCGAGGCGCCCGAGCGCATCCGGGTGGTACTTCTTCGCGGCCTTGAAGTAGGCCTTCTTGATCTGCGCGGCGTTCGCGTCCTCTTCGAGGCCGAGCGCACTGTAGTGGTCGAGATCGGCGAGCTGCCCGAGCAGGGCGCCGACTTCTTCGCGGAGCGCGGTCGCCTTCGGATTCTCTTCGGTCTGCGCATCACCGGAGGCCGCGCCGGCGACGGCGGTGCTCGCCTTCGTCGCGCTCGCGCCCGTCGCCGCCACCTCGACCTCGACCTCGACCTCGAAGTCGAAGTCGACGGATCGGCAAGCCTCGGCCGCGTCGGCGCCGAACCGCATCACGCCCGCGTACGCGACCGTCCACAGCGTCGCCGCCGCGAGGGGATCCCCGGCGCAGTCTCCGAGGATCCGACCGAGGGGACGCGAGCCGTCCAGGAGCGAGAGCGCCTGGGCCGCGGGCGCGCCCGCGCTGCCGAGCTTCTCCGCGATCCTGCGATTGCGGGGGGCGACGTCGCCGCAGATCCCTTCGACCGCGAGGATCGCCGAAAAGAGGCGGTCGCTGCCCCAGCGCTTGGGCAGCTCTTCCTGGAGGAGCGAGAGCAGGTCGAAGGGCCGCGCCTTCGCGTCCTCCGTGCTCGTGCCCGCGTCGGTGTCCGTCCAGCGGTACTGGCCGGCCGCCCAGTCGAAGGTCTCCGTGATCCGCGCCCGGGCCTCCGCGCGGAGCGCCGCGTAGAGCGCTTTCGCGTCGAGGAGCTTGAGGGCGAGGGCGGCGGAGGCCTGGGGACAGCCCCGGTCGTCGGCGAGCTGTTCGATCTTCAGGCGATCGGCGGCGCTGATCCGACCCGTGTCCGCGAGGAAGGTCGCGAACGCATCGTCGGCGTCGGCTTCGACACCGAGGGGCGCACCCTTTCGCACGCGAATACGCCGCGTCCGCTGGCCGTGGGTGAGGTCGAGAACGCCGGTCCGTTCGTCGCGCCAGGCCTGGGCGAGGAGCTGCGGGACGCTCACGGCGTCGAGGCCCCCGGCCTCCGGCGCATCGATCCACTGCACCGGGTTCTGGGCCGTGTCCTGGTCCGCCATCGCCACCACGTGTGCCCCCGTCCTAGAGCTGGTGCTTCGCCGCGTCCGCGATCTGGAACGCGGTCGCGATCGCTTCCGAAAGGTCCTTGCGGAGCACGAGGTGCGAGGCCTCGAGGCTCGCCATCGCCGCTTCCGCAGCGGGGGACACCCCGGTGATCAGGCTCTGCGCGTTCCACGACTCGATCGTTTCGAGCACCTGCTCGAGGGCCGCGGCGCCGAAGCCCTCGTCGAGGGGACGCTCGCGCAGGTCGACGACGACGGCGCGGATCTCGTGGATGCCCGGGTCGCGACCGAGCATGTCGACGGTGCCGAGGGCTTCGTCGAGGGTCGTGAACGGCAGCACCATCACGGGACCCCAGATGTGGACCACGGGCTGGGAGCGGTCGAACTGACCGTCTGCCTCCGGCGTGCCGGGCAGCGGGGCGTCGCGCTCGATCGGCGGCGCGACCGCGACCTTGCGGAACGCTTCGAAGGGCACTTCGGCGAGCAGCCACTGCATGTCGCCGTCACCGCGCGTGTCCCACACGCCCGCTTCCTGCACCTCGAATCGACAGGCCTCGTCGCCCCGGGCAGCGCACTCGACCTCGCGCGCGACCAGCGAACGGTTGAGCGTGCCCGACAGCCAACCGGTCGTGTAACCGGCGCTCATCCAGCACGACGGGCTCTCGTTCGCGCCGAGCCGCGAACAGCGCGCGACGGCTTCGTGGCGCTCGGGCCAGGTGCCTTCCAGGAAGAACGCGCCCTGGTCGTCGGTGCTGGCGCCGGCGGTCCACTGCATCACGAGGGCCGTCGTGTCCGGCGTGTCCGCGGCGGCCTCGTCCTGATCGTGGCCATGACAGACCCGCGCGGCGTCACGCAGTCCGTGGAGCAGGCCGATCTGGAAGAGAGCGAGGCTCGCGTGGCGAGGGCCCAGCTCGTCCTGCAGCTCGACGAGCAGCGACGCCAGGAAGCGTCCGTCGACGAAGAGCTTGGGATCGTTCATCAGCACCGTGTCCGGGCCGAATCCGAGATCCGTGAGCATCGCGAGCGGGTCGTGGCCGCGCTCGGGCTCGGTCGGGGGCTTGGGGGGATGTCGCACGATGGGGCCGGGGGGTCTTTCGGGTCAGCCTTCGATGAAGGCGTAGATGTCGAACTTCTGATCCTTCGAGATGAAGGCATCGCCTTCGTCCTCGAGCAGCTTGAGGAACGCGTCGACCACGACCGGGTCGAACTGCGTGCCGGAGTACTTGTGCATCTCTTTGACGACGACGTCGATCGGCAGCGCCTTTCGATAGGGGCGGTCCGAGGTCATCGCCTCGACGGTGTCCGCGACGACGATCACGCGCGAGGGCAGCGGGATCTGGTCGCCGGCGAGGCGGTCCGGGTAGCCGTTCTGGCAGCCGTCGTACCACTCGTGGTGGTGGCGGACGCAGGGCACGACGCTGCGCAGGAACTCGACGGGCTCGAGGATCCTCGCGCCGATCTCCGGATGGCGCTTGATCTCCTCGTACTCTTCTTCGTTGAGGCGGTCGGGCTTGGTGATGATCGCGTCGGGGACTCCGATCTTGCCCACGTCATGGAGCAGGCCGGCGAAGTAGACGCGCTCGATCAACTCCTTGCGGAGGTTCATCTCGCGCGCGATGCGCGACGCGTAGACGGCGACGCGTTCGGAGTGGCCGCGGGTGTAGGCGTCCTTCGCGTCGATCGCCTCGGCGAGAGCGCGGATCGTCTGGATGTACGCGGTGCGCAGCTCGGTGTTCTTGCCGTCGAGCTGCTTGGTCCGCTCGCGGACCTTCTCCTCCAGGTTCTTGTTCATGTCCTGGAGCTTGAAGTTCTGCTCGCGGGTGACGGAGTTGAGCCGCTTGATCTCGGCCTTCAGGTCGTAGTGGTCGAAGGCCTGCCGGAGCGTCGCCTTCAGCTCCTCGTCGTTCCACGGCTTCGTGATCAGGCGGTAGATCTCGCCCTTGTTGATCGCCTCGACGGCGATCGTCATGTCCGTGTACCCGGTGAGCATCATGCGCACGACGTCGGAGTGGCGGTCGCGGACCGAGGCGAGGAAGTCGACGCCGCTCATCTCGGGCATGCGCTGGTCGGAGACGATCACCTGCGGACCGGCTCGCTCGATCAGCTCGAACGCTTCACTCGAGCTGTTGGCGGTCAGCACGTCGATCGGTTCGTTCCTGAGCAGGCGTTGTAGCGCCTTCAGGATGTTCACTTCGTCATCGACGAACAGGACGGTGTGGTTCTGCACCGGAGCTCCCTCGACGAAACCCCGTACCTTCCTTGGCGCGGCGGGCGTCGTCGGACGCGAGACGGCGGAGCACGTCTCACACCTGTCCCTCATCGGCGCGATCGGGCCGAACCGTTAGGAAACGAGGGACTTGGGGCGCTTCCCGCTGCCCCGACCGCAAACGAATCGCGCCGCCACGGCAGCCGATCCGCAGCTCTCGGGCACCCGAGCCGCACTCGTGGCTTTTCCCTACGCGCCCCCGCGATGCGCCAACGGAATTCGCGCCGCTCAACGTGTTGAAGCGAACGGCGCCCGCGGCTCAAGGGCGCGCACGCGCCCGTCTATCACAGAGAGCGCCCGCGGCCCAAGGGCGCGCCCGCGCCCGCCATAGAGCGCCCGCGGCCCAAGGGCGCGCCCGCGCCCGCCATAAAGCGCCCGCGGCCCAAGGGCGCGCCCGCGCCCGTTCATAAATAGTTGCCGCCGTCCGTTCGGATGCGCGTGTTGGCCTGGCGGAAGCGGCTGATCTCGCGCTTGAAGTCGTCCGTATGCACGACTTCCGGCGTCTCGCCGGCGGCGTCCAGCCGCGCCTTGCGGCGGAGGACGGCGTGCAGAATGCGCACCCAGTCGCCGATCGACGGCTCGCGCGTGTTGTCGACCACCGTCTTCCAGTCGATGTCCGCGAAGAGCGGTCGGTCCGCCCGGGATTCCGCTGACAGCGCATGAATCCGCAGGGCATCGACGATGTCGTCCGGGAAGAGCGGGTTCACCTCGACGATCCGCTCGAAGCGGCCAGGCGAAAGGAAGGCTTCGGGCAGCGTGTCCGGATGGCTGGTGCTCCCGATCACGAGGCAGTCGTCCACGGCGAGGGATCGATCGATCAGCTCGAAGAGCAGGTCCATGATCGGCCCCGTCGGGAGCTCGGTCGCGCGGTTGCCCATCTCGTGGGCGCGCGTGAAATCGAGCTCGTCGAAGAAGACCGTCAGCGGCGGCATCTCGTCGAGGGCATGGGACCAGCCCTGCACCAGCTCGCCGATCTTGTTCGCCCCGTGGATCACGTCGAGCACCATCCGCGGGACATCGACCCGCACGAACGCGGTCTGCGTGCGCGACGCCAGGTACTCGGCGAGCAGCGACTTGCCGCTCCCCCGTCGCCCGATCATCAACATCGCGCTTGGCGGGAACGTGCCCCATCGGCCGTAGACGTCCGGGCTGGTCTGAGCGTACGCGTACGTGAGGATCTCTTCCTTCGCGCTCGCGAGTCCGCCGATCCCCTCCGCATCGACGCTCGGTGCCCCGACAACGGTCGCGCCTCGCGCGAGCGGGTCCACTGTTCGCTGAAAGCTCGACCAAATGTTCGCGGCACGATCCGCGACGATGCGAGGGTCCGTCACGGGCGCAGCGCCGGGCACGAGAGGCAGAGTCCTGTCATGCGGCGCAGTCTAGCGGCAGCGTCGTCCACCGCTTCCCGTCTCGCGGGAGTTGCGCCATACTGCGCCGCCAGCGCGTCCCCATCGTCTATCGGTTAGGACTCCAGCCTTTCAAGCTGGTGAGGCGGGTTCGATTCCCGCTGGGGACGCCATCTGACGCCGCTCGGCACGGCGTCTCTCCGCGCTGCTCCCTTCCTCCTCCTCGACGACCGCAAGGTCGCCTTCGTCGTCGTTCGGTCCGCGGCGCGAAGATCCACCGCACCGATCGACGCCAGACGCCGGGACCGTTCCACCTCTCGGGCTGCAACCCGCGCCACACGGAGAGCACATGAGCGCGGGGGCGGATCGTCGGGTCGGGCTTTCGTGGGCGGTGGCTTCGGCGGTGGGGTCGGCTTTCATGGCGGTGCCTTGGAAGCTGGCGAACGACGTGGGGTCGGCGGCGCATTCGGTGTTGGTGCTGTTGTTGGTGGCGGCGCTCGGGAACACGTTGATGTCGTTCGGGCAGCGGCTTCGCAGTGGCGGCGGACGGGCCGGAAGGCTGCGGGCGATCGACTTCGCGGTCGCGGTCGGGCTGGCGGGGTTCACGCTCTTCGGAAATCACCTGGCGGCGCTCGCGATCCAGGAAATGTCGCCGTCGATGATGAACCTGCTGCTTCGCTCCGAGCTGCCCATCACGGCCCTGGCGGCCTGGGTGCTGCTCGGGGAGCGGGTCAGTCGACGCTTCTGGGTCGGGACGGCGATCGCGATGGGCGGTCTCGTCGTGCTCCAGGGGGCGCCTTCCGGAGACGTGGCTTCGCTTCGCGTGGGCGCGATGGGCCTCGCGATCGCGAGCGCCGCGTGCTTCGCCGCGCTCGCGGTCGTGACCCGCGCATACATCCACCGCATCGATCCCGTCGGCGTCAACGCGGTCCGTCTCTGGATCGCGGTCGGCCTCTGGTTCGTGTTCAACGACGCTTCCGGGATCGAGACGATCCCGCCGGACCAGTGGCGCTATGCGACGGCGGCGGCGATCTGCGGGCCCTTCTTCGGACGGCTCTCGCTGATGCTCTCGGCGCGGACGATCGAAGCCTGGCTTTCGAGCCTGGTGATGCTGCTCGGGCCGATCTTCACGCTCGGGACCGCCTACGCGCTGCTCGACGACTGGCCGACCCGCGCACAGCTGACCGGCGGCGCCATCATGCTCGTCGGCATCGCGCTTCCGCTCTGGCGGCGGCGGCGCTAGGCCGATCGCGTTCGCGGTCCGCTCGCCGCTAGGCCGCGGACTGGACCTCGAGCCGGTGGATCGCCGACACGTGCAGGTTCGGGCAGCGCTCGGGTTCGTTCACCAGCTCGACCTGCGGCAGCACCGGGGCGAGGGCTCGAAGCGCCGCGCGCAGCTCCCAGCGGGCGAGGTTCGCGCCGAGGCAGAAGTGCGCCCCGTAGCCGCCGAAGGCGAGGTGGCGATTCGGCTTTCGGGTGATGTCGAACTCGTAAGGGCGATCGAAGACCTCGGGGTCGCGATTCGCCGACGGGTACCACATCCCGACGTCCTCCCCGGCCTTGATCTTCACGCCGTTCAGCTCGAAGTCCTCGATGGGGGTCCGCGCGAACTGCAGGACCGGCGAGGTCCAGCGAAGGATCTCCTCGCCGGCGGAGATGATCAGGTCATCGTTGTCCGCGTTTTCGGCGAGCAGCTTCAGCTGCTCGGGATGCTGCAGGAGCGCGGCGGTGCCGCCGCTGATCGCGTTCTGGGTCGTTTCGTTGCCGGCGGCCAGGATCACGAAGAGGTATCCGACGAGCTGCTGCTCGGTGAGCTCCTTGCCGTCGACCGTGCCGAAGACGATCTTCGACGAGAGGTCGTCGCCGCCCGGTCCCTTCGACTGGCGATCCTTCATGACACCGATCATGTACTCGGTCATCTCGTTCAGCGCGCGCACGCGACCGAGGTTCCGGTCCTCGCCTTCCTGGAACCACTGCTCCTCGGGCGCGCCGATCATCACGTTGGTCAGCTGCTTGAGCATCTTCCAGTCGCCGTCTGGCAGGCCCATCATCTCGCCGATTGCGGCGAGGGGCAGCTTCTCGGCGAAGCCCTTCACGAAGTCCGTGCTCTCGCCGCGGGCGCTCGACGACTTCAGGTCCGTGATGAACTCCTGCGCGAACTCGTGAGACATTCGGGCGAAGTGCTTCTCGAGCGGACGCAGCGCTGCCGGGGTGAACTTCTTGGCGGTGATCAGCCGGAAGTTCCGATGGCGCGGGTCGTCCATCAGGATGAAGTCGCTGACCTCGTTCGGGTCCCAGTCGCGCTCGTCGATGCGCATCTTGGTCGACCACTTCTGCCGCTCGTCGTCTTCCTTCGACTGCAGGCGCAGGCGCCGGCTGTTCACGAAGATGTCCGCGTGCTTCGAGATCGTGAGGATGTCTTCGTGCCGCGTGATCGCGTGGAAGGGTTCGATGTCGTCCCGCTCGTACCAGAAGACCGGGGCTTCGTTGCGCAGGAGGTCCCACTCCGCGAAGGGGTAGCCGCGCTCCAGATAGAGTTCGGGGGTATGGATGTCTAGGTTGTCGAGGGTGATCTCCGCCATGGCCCGAATCTAGTGCGGTGATCTGGCGGGTTCCAGCGGCATTTTTCGGTGCGACGAGCTGCCGATCCTCTGCTGGTCTGGCTGCTAGCGTGGACCGAGGAGGACAGCCGATGTCGCGAATCGAGGCCGTGGATGCCCATCACCACTTCTGGGACCTGAAGGCGAACTCCTATCCATGGCTCTCGCCGCAGCGAGGGGCCGATCCGTTCCCGGACTTCGAGAAGCTCTGCCAGGACTACCTCGTCGCCGACTTTCACGCCGACGTGGCGAACCAATCGATCGTGAAGTCGGTCCACGTGCAGGCGGAGCACGACGAGGCGGATCCCGTGCGCGAGACGGCGTGGCTGCAGGCGGTGGCCGACGATCCGGCTTCCCGCGGCTTCCCCCACGCGATCGTCGCCTGGGCGGACGTGTCGAGCGACGCCGTCGAGGCGATCCTCGAGGGACACGCCGCGTTCGCCAACACCCGCGGCATCCGACAGATGCTGAACTACACGCCGCCGGCGGAGGGGGCGGACGTCGGTGTCCTCGGCAAACACGGCAACCTGCTCGAGAACGACGCGTTCCACCGGAACTTCCCGCTGCTTCGGAGATACGACCTGTCCTTCGACCTGCAGATCTTTCCCTGGCAGACGGAGGCGGGCGCGAAGCTGGTCGCGGGCCATTCGGAGACGTTCTTCGTGCTGAACCACACGATCATGCCCTTCGATCGCAGCGACGACGGGCTCCGGGTCTGGCGCCACGCGGCGGAGACCTACGCGGGCTTCCCGAACGTCGCGATCAAGATCTCCGGCCTCGGGATGTCGCCCGATGGATGGGATCCGGAGCTGAATGCCCGGTTCGTCCGCGAGACGATCGAGGTGTTCGGGCCCGACCGCTGCCTTTTCGCGAGTAATTTCCCGGTGGACAAGCTGATGTCCGACTACGACACGATCTGGGACCTGTTCCGGGCCACGATCGCGGACTTCTCACAGGACGAACAGCGGGCGATGCTTCGGGAGAATGCGGAGCGGGTGTATCGCATCTGATCGGGCGCGAGGGCGGCGCGTCGGCGTGATCCCGACGGATTCGAGTCGCCACACGGCGCGTCGGCGTGATCCCGACGGATTCGAGTCGCCACGCGGCGCGTCGGCGTGATCCCGACGGATTCGAGTCGCCACACGGCGC
>Ga0114932_10000050_pt1 | contig 121901 bp, 109 predicted proteins | sample 2SBtaG_2_FD_87286 | JGI IMG/M metagenome (GOLD analysis project Ga0114932, IMG submission 87286) | Deep subsurface microbial communities from Kolumbo volcano to uncover new lineages of life (NeLLi) - 2SBTROV12_ACTIVE470 metaG | ecosystem: Environmental > Aquatic > Marine > Volcanic ...
GAAGTTCGACTGACCGCCCGCCGCCTGTAAGGCGGCCCAAGGGAAGGCGGTAGCCTTCCCGTCAATCCCGCTTTGAGCGGGTCACCTGGATGCCCCCGGCTTTGCCGGGGGAGGATGTCACCCCGTCGGATTTGCGCTGGGCCCGTGGTCCCAGGCACAATGGGGATCCGCCCGAACGGCGCGCGCCCTGCCGCGCCCCGAGGAGACCCCCATGGCCGCCGAAGCGACGATCGAGACCGACTCTCAACCCACGCCGGACCCGGAAGCCCTGCGCGAGTTCGCCGCGAAGCTCGACCGCGCGAACATGAAGAAGATCGGCGCGTTCCACTTCGCGATGGTGATGGGCGCGCTCACGCTCTGGGGAGCCGCCGAGGCCTGGTCCCAGACGACCGGCTGGGCGATCGCGGGGCTCGCCGCGGTCGCGAACGCGGTGATCGCCGGGACAGTGATCGCGTCGACCCTGCACGAGTGGGGACACTTCACCGGCGCCCGACTGACCGACGCGCCGTCGCCGGTCCTCGACGCACCGCGCAACCACTTCTTCATGTTCGACTTCAAGATGCAGGACGCGAACGTCCGTCAGTTCACCTGGATGAGCTGGGGCGGAATTCTCGTACCGTGGGTGATCGTGCTCGCCGCTCTCATCTTCATTCCGGTCGGCCTCACGAGCGGCGCGGCGTTGATCGCCACGCTCGTCGCGAAGGCCGTCGCCGCGAGTCACTTCGAAGTCCCGATCGTGCGCGACGCGAACGCCTGCGGTGATCACAATGAAGCGTTCAAGCGCGGAATCGCGGGCGGGCTCGATACGAGTGGGCGCGTCGGAAACCTGACCGGGATCGCAGTCTTCGCGCTGCTGCTCCTCGTCTTCTGAGGCGCCGATGTCCACGGAATCAACTGAAAGCGAGCGAGGCGCAGACGTCCGGATCCCTCCGCCGATCATCCCCGTCGTCCTGCTGATCGTCGGCCTCGTGATCGACCGGAGCGTCGCGCCCTTCGGCGCGGGCGCCGAGGGCGTCCTGCGATGGGCACTCGGCGTCGCGCTCACCCTGGTCGGCATCGGCCTGATGGGCGCTGCCGCGGGGCTCTTCCGCAAGACCGGCCAGGACCCGAAGCCCTGGGAGCCGGCCCCCGAGTTGATCATCGAGGGGATCTACAACTACACCCGCAACCCGATGTACGTCGCGTTCGGTGCGCTGCAGGCCGGAATCGGCTTCCTCTTCGGAAGCGTGACACCGGCCGTCCTCGTCCCCGTCACGTGGTGGATCATCTACCTGATCGCGATCCGCCACGAAGAGGTGTACCTGCGCGGGAAGTTCGGCGCGGACTACGAGGCCTACCTGGGTAGCGTGCGCCGTTGGCTCTGAGCCGGCCTTCCTAGGACACGAGCAGAGACGGGCGCTCGGCCTCCACGTAGGGCCGCAGCTCGGCGAGGGTCTCGCGGAGCGCGCGGATCGCGAAGTCGATCTCGCCTTCGCCCATCGGCGTGCTCACGCAGTACATGCCGCGGCTCGACGACATCACGCCGTGGCGCAGCATCCCGAGGTGGAGGAGCGCGGCGATGTGGCCGGCCGCGATGATCCCGTCGATGGTGTCGCGTGCGTCGCCGATCTCCGCGTCCGTCAGGTGGAGGTTGCTGAGAGAGCCCCGGCCGACCGCACGACCACGGATCCCTGCCGCGACGAACGCCGCGTCGAAGCCTTCGCGAAGGCGCTCGCCGAGGGCGTTGATCCGCTCGGCGTCGGCTGCGCCGTAGTCGCGAATCGCGGCGAGACCCGCGGCCATCGTGAGGGCGTTGCCGCTGAACGTGCTCGCGTGCATGACGGGGCGGTCCTGGTCGGGGCTGAATCGCTGCATCAGGTCGCGCCGACCGCCGAGCCCTTCGCGACCTGCGCCTGGACCGCGGCGACGACGCGAGGGTGGGCGTGACCGTGGATCAGTGAAGTGAAGTTGTTCATGAAGTCGACGAGCGCGTTGCCGTCGACGTCATGGAGGCGGCACCCCTCGGAGCGCTCGATCACGAGGGGGTAGGGGCCGTAGTGCGCGCTCGCTCGCGTGTCGCCCCCGGGAAAGACCTGCTGCGCGCGCTTCGCCATCGACTCGGAGGTCGGGCTGAAGCGGCGGTACTCACTGACGAGAGGGTGTTCGTCTCCGGGGATGGCGTGCTCCCTGGTGGCCTCAGCGGACCGTGTCCTCGAGGACCGTCCCGTCGAAGAATCGAGGATTGGTGTCCGTGTAGAACCGCAGCGCGTTTCCGTAGACGAAGTCCCGGAAGTCGTGCTTCGAGAGGAGTCCGTCCTCGAGCGGCTCGATCGCTTCGGCGAGCACCTCACGCATGTCGGGCACGTCGAAGTGGCCGATGTCGGACCCGTACATCGCGGAGAGCCGCGCTCCGAAGGGAAGCAGGTCCGACTGGAACGCGACCGCGTTCAGGCGGTCGTCGGCCTCGCAGCCGAAGAAGAAGTTCGGCAGGAAGAGGTCCGGGATCTCGCTCGCGCTCGCGATCTCGATCGCCCGGAACTCGTCGAGCTCCGCATCGCTCGGGCGATTGTCCTTCTGACCCGGTGTCGTGAGGAGCGCGCCTTCGATCTTCTCGCGCGTCGCGGGACCGACGGCGCCGTAGGTCTCGGCGAGCTTCGCGAAGGCGGCCTGGTCGAGGAGGGCCGGGTCGAGATTCCGTTTCACGGCGTCGAGGTTCCGCTTCTCGAAGTGGCCGACGAGGTCGGCAAAGAGGCTGGCGGCCCAGCCGACGCCGCCCTCGAGGTGCGCGATGCGGAGATCGGGGAAGCGTCGCGTCACGCCGCCCAGGAAGAGCGCCTTGCAGAGGGCTTCGCCCGCGGCGGCGAAGTGGCCGATGTGGTTGTAGACCCAGTTGCTCGTCGAGCGGCGGGTTCCCCAGCCGTTGCCCTGGGAGTGCGTGCCGAGGGAGACACCGAGCTCGATCGCGCGCTGCCAGAACGGGTCGTAGTCGTGGGGCGAGTCGAGGCCGTAGGTGTCGAGCCAGAACGCCCAACGCCGCAGGTCCGGGTCGTCGTTTTCGAGTCCCGCCGGAATGCGCAGGTTGTAGGTCGGGATCACGACCGCCTTGAATCCGAGCTCGAGCACGGCGTAGTCGAGCTCTTCGATCGCTTCTTCGGGGGTGTGTGTCGGGACGGCGGCGACCGGGACGAGTCGGTCGGTGCAGCCGTCGAAGGCGTCGCGGTGGTAGCGGTTGAGCGCGCGGCAGCCCCCGCGGCGCAGGTCGGCGTCCGGGAGCTGGAAGAACGCGAGACCGGTGCTCGGGTAGACGATCGAGACGTCGCATCCGAGCTCGTCCATCCGGCTGCGCAGATAGCGCGGGAACGAGGCGGCCGCGCGATCCTCGGCGCTTCGCATCGGGCGGGTCCACCACGGCGGCTTCGTCATGTGCCGCGCGGCGCGGTCGGCCGGGTCGTGTTCGTACCAGTCGGCGACCGCACCGAGTACGCCCTTGAAGAGACGGTCGAACTCGGGCTCGATCCCGACGTCGCGCAGGTACTCGGCGAGCGCCGGGACGAATTCCGTCGTGTGACCGTCCGCATCGATCACCGGATGGTCCAGCTGGCTGCGGATCTCGTACGCCGTTCGCGTGGCACCGCTCATTTCACGATCCCTTCATCACGCAGCGCCGCGATCTGGTCGTCCGTGAGAGCGAGTCGGTCTCGCAGTACCTCGTCGGTCTGCTCGCCGAGGGTCGGCCAGCGCCTCGGGGCGTGGCCGACGTCGTCCTTCGTTCCGAAGCGAATGGGGCTCCCGACGATGTCGACGCTCTCAGGGTTCCCTGCGACCGGGAAGCGGTGAACCAGACCGCGGGTCGTGACGTGCGGATCCGACGTGATGTCCTCCGCTCGATTGACCGGACCAGCGGCGACACCGTGGCGTGCGAGCTCGGCCGCGGCGTCGTGCTTGGATCGCGTCTTCGCCCAGCCCTCGACACCGGGGCGAATGACCGTCTCCAGGTGCTCCGCCCACCCCGACCGGGTCGCGAGTCGCGGATCCTCGGTCCATTCGGGATGTCCGATCGCCTCGCACAGTCGCGGAAAATGCGGCTCGCGCACGACCTCGATCGTGAACCAACCGTCCTTCGCGCGGAAGGCGTCGAGGATGCCGATGCCGCGGGTCGCCGTGCTCGGGTCCACGCCGACGCTCTCGAGATGCACGACGTCGGCGATCGCGATCATCGCATCGTACATCGATACGTCGACGTGCGTCCCGACGCCCGTGCGGTTGCGCTCGTGAAGCGCCGAGAGCAGGCCGATCACCGCGTAGAGGGCGGGGCCGATGTCACCGAGGGCGCCAGCGCTCGCGAGCCGCGGCGCTGCATCGCCCACGCGCGCGTACTCGTAGAGTCCCGCCATGGCTTCGACGACGGGCGCGTACGCGGCGCGCTCCCGATAGGGACTCGGCGGATCCGTGCGGTTGCCGAAGCCGGAGATCGACAAGTAGAGGACGCCCGGGTTGCGCTCGCGCACGGCGGCGTATCCGATCCCGAGCTGGTCGGCGGTCCCGGGTCGAAAGTTCTCGGCGACGGCGTCGACGTCGCTCGCGAGGTCGAGGAAGAGATCGCGACCGCGTTCGGACTTGAGGTCGATCGAGATCGTCGACTTGTCGAGGTTGCTGCGAACGAAGGTGGAGCCGGTCGTGGCGCCGTCCGCCTCCGTCAACTGCGGTCGGCCGTGGCGCCCGGACTCGCCGGCAAGCGGCTCGACCTTGAGCACGTCCGCGCCGAGGAGGGCGAGGAGCTGGGTCGCGTGCGGGAGCGCGATCATCTGTTCCGCCGCGAGGATGCGGACGCCGGCGAGGGGACGGTGGCTCACGTCGGATCTCCGAGGGCGCCGCTCGCGCGGAGGGCTTCGATTCGGCGCGCGTCGTATCCGAGGACCCGAGCGAGGATCGCGTCGCTGTGCTCACCGTGCGCGGGCGATCGCAGAGCCGAGACCGCACGATCGACGTCGATGCGAACCGGCGTCGAAGGGATCGACATCGCGTGGACCGACGGATCGGTCCACAAGTCCCGCGCTTCGAAGTGGGGGTCCGCGAACGTCTCGCCGGCTTCGTGGACGGGCGCACCGGCAACGTCGTGCTCGACGAAGAGCGCGATCCATTCATCGAGCGAGCGCGTCGCGAAGAGTCGGGTCAGCTCCGCGCGCAACGCTTCGTTCCCGTAGTCGTGATCCGCATAACCTTCGCCGGGCCAGCGCTCGAAGAGGTCGAGGCGATCGACCGCGCGACAGAAGTTCTGCCAGAAGCGCTGCTCCGTCGCCATCAGCAGAACGACGCGCTCGTCGCCCGTCGCGTAGTACTGATAGCGGACGTCGTGTTCCGGACAGCGCTTGCCATCGTTGGCCAGGGGGAGCTCTGCGGCGGCCGCGTGGGCGGCGTGCCGCTCGCGCGAAGCCGCGTCGTCGCGCGCCTCCGCATCGATCGCCTCGAACGCGATCCGCCAACCGTTCCAGACCGCACCGGCGTCTGCCTGACTGACTTCGAAGCGCGCGGGCTCGCCGCTGATGCGCGCCCGGAGCAGGCCAGAGACCAGGGCGAGCGCCCCGTGGAGCGGCGCGGCTTCGAGCCCCTGCCAGACGTGCCCGGACGGGCGGCTCAGCGTGCCATCGCGGCGCACGGGCGGCGCGAGTCCTGCGTACGCGTCGAAGGCGAGGCCGTGGGAAGCGAGGTCCCGATAGGGTCCGTCTTCGCCCCAGCCGGATACGCCGACGAAGACGAGGCGCGGGTTCGCCTCGAGCAGCCGCTCCCAGCCGAGATCCCGACGTGCGAGCGCGCCCGGCCGCATGCCTTCGATCACCGCATCCGCCTCCCGAACGAGCGCGAGGAACACCTCGCGGCCCTCGGCCTTGCGGAGGTCGAGGGAGAGGCTCTGCTTGCCACGGTTCCATCGCCGCGAGGCGGGCGACTCTCCGTCGATCGGACGGGCGAGCAAGCGCGACGGATCGCCCAGTCCGGGGGCTTCGACCTTGATGATCTCCGCGCCGAGATCGGCGAGGTGCATCCCGACCGCGTTCGGGGCGAACTGCGCGACCTCGAGGATTCGGATGCCAGCGAGGGGGAGGGTCATCGGGTTCGAGCGTACCGGCCTGCCGCCGGGGTTTCGAGCCGCCGATTTCGCCGCGACGAGGGCTAGGCTCGGGGAGGCCGGTCGTGAACCAGGGGCAAGTGATGAGGGATCGAGCGAAAGGCGTGCCGCGAACGATCGCCCCGACGGGCGACGACGAAGCGATCGCCCTGGAAATGAGCGATCCCGAGGACCTCGTCGCGCGCCTCCTCGACGCCGAGCGACGCGGCGCGCTCTATCCCTACTACCACCGCCTGCGAGCGCTCGCGCCGGTGCATCGGACCGAGGTCGCCGGACTGCCGCCGGGCACATATTTCCTCACCCGGGCGGCAGACGTCGATCGCGTCGCGCGCTCCGATGACGCGGTGAACGATCCCCGAACCGCCGAGGTCTGGAACTACGAAGGGACTGGGGAGGGCGCCTTCTACCGCATGATGAGCCGCGCGATGCTCTTCCTCGAGCGCCGCGATCACGACCGGGTGCGTCGACTCGTGTACAAGGCATTCACGCCGAAAGCCGTCGCGCCCCTCGGACGCCTGACTGCGGAGGTCGCAGGCGATCTCCTCGCCGCCGCCGCGGGTCGCGCGGAGATCGACTTCGTCGAGGACTTCACGTACCCGCTGCCGCTCCGCGCGATCATGCGGCTGCTCGGTGTGCCGAGGGAGGAGGAGGCGACGGTCGAGCGCTTCGCCTGGGACTTCGCGCGCGCGGGGGATCCGATGTCGGCGACGCCCGAGATCATCGCGCGGGGGAATGCCGCGGCCGAAGGGTTTCACGCGTTCTTCGGAGAGCTCTTCGATGCCCGGGTGCGGGATCGTTCCGACGATCTGATCTCTGCCCTCGTTCACGCGGAGGCCGACGGTCGCTCCCTCGATCGAGAGGAGGCGATCGCGACCCTCGCGCTGCTGCTCCAGGCGGGTCACGACACGACTTCGGACCTGATCGGCAACGCGCTGATCGGGCTCTTCAGGCACCCTGAAGCGCTGGCGCGACTGGTCGCGCGGCCGGAAGCGGTGGAGGACGCCGTGGAGGAGCTGCTGCGATATGACACGTCGGTGCAGATCTCGATGCGCTTGGCGCGCGCGCCGATCGACGTCGGCGGCGTGACGATTCCCGAAGGCAGTCTGATCGCGCTCGGATACGGCGCGGCGAATCGCGACCCGGCGGTCCATGCCGATCCCGATCGACTCGAGCTCGATCGCAACCCCGCGCATCTCTCGTTCAGCGCAGGGGCCTACTACTGTCTCGGCAATGCGCTCGCGCGCGCGGAAATCACGGCGGCGCTCGGCGTGCTGTTCCGGCGTGCTCCGAAGATTCGTCCTGCGACCGATGGCTACGTCGAGCGTTGGACGTCGCGGCTGCGCGGGCCGCTCGAGCTGCGCGTGAGACTCTAGGCCGGCCAGGCGCCTCGTTTCCCGCGAGCACCGCGTCGCGTATGCTCGTGCGACCGAGGAGCCCCCCATGCCCGAACTCGCCTTCCGTACCGCCCGAGAGATCGCCCACGCGATCCGCAGCGGCGACCTCTCCGCCCTCGAGGCGGCCGACTACTTCATCGGGCGCATCGAGCGCTACGACGACGACGTGAACGCGGTGCCCGTCCGCGACTTCGATCGCGCGCGCGAGGCCGCGAAGGAGGCCGACGCGGCGATGGCGAAGGGCGATGCGCATGGCCCGCTCCACGGCGTGCCGATGACGATCAAGGAGTCCTACGACATCGCGGGCCTGCCCACGACCTGGGGCTTCCCCGACTTCAAGGACAACATCGCGAGCGGCGACTCGTTCTCGGTCGAACGCTACAAGGAGGCGGGGGCCGTCTTCCTCGGCAAGACGAACGTCCCCGTCGCCCTCGCGGACTTCCAGAGTTACAACCCGATCTACGGCACGACCAGCAATCCCTTCGACACGAGGCGCACCCCTGGCGGGTCCTCGGGCGGGAGCGCGGCCGCGCTCGCGGCGGGACTCACCTCCCTCGAGTCCGGCTCCGACATCGGCGGCTCGATTCGTAACCCGGCCCATTTCTGCGGCGTCTACGGGCACAAGCCGACGTGGATGATCGTGCCGCCGCAGGGGCACGCGCTCCCGGGACAGCTCGCGAGTCCGGACATCGCGGTCTGCGGTCCCCTCGCGCGCAGTGCCGACGACCTCGCGCTCGCCCTCGGGATCGTGAGCGGACCCGAGCCGCTGCAGTCGGATGGTTGGACGCTCACGCTGCCGAAGCCGCGCCACGGCCGCCTCGCCGACTTCCGGGTCGCGATCTGGGCGACGGACGAGATGGCGCCGGTCGATGCCGAGGTCGAGGCGCGGGTGCATCTCGTCGCGGACGTGCTGCGCAAGGCCGGCGCGACCGTCTCGGAGACGGCGCGACCTTCCTTCGACCGCGCGGTCGCCCACGCGACCTATCTCAGCCTGCTGAACTCGATCATGGGCGCGACGATCACGGAGGAGGAGCGCGCACAGTTCGCAGCGGTCGCGGCGGAGTACGACAAGAACGATCTCTCTCCGAAGGCGGTGAACGCGCGCAGCATGATCATGAACCATGCCCAGTGGCTCGGTGCGAACAACCACCGGGAACGCCTGCGCTATGCGTGGCGCGACTTCTTCAGCGACTGGGACGTCCTGATCTGCCCGCAGATGGCGACCCCCGCGTTCCCGCACGATCAGTCGGACTTCGCCGGGCGGACGATCGAGGTGAGCGGCGAGCGCCGTCCCTATTTCGAGCAGCTCTACTGGTCCGGCGTGATCACGGAGTCGTACCTGCCGAGCACCGCCTTCCCGACCGGGCCGTCGGAGGAAGGTCTGCCGATCGGCCTGCAGGCCGTGAGCGGGGAGATGCACGACCACACGACGATCGAGTTCGCGCGATTGATGGCGGACGAAATCGGGGGGTTCGTGGCACCGGACGGGTACCGAGACTGAACGCCAGGCGCACGCGTCGAGCGCTGCGCGCCGATCTCACCCCATCCCGCGCCCGTACGTCGCCATGTCGAAGTAGTCGCGCCAGACCGCGATCTTGCCGTCGCGCATCTCGAACACGCCGGTGCAGGGGAGGTCGACGTGTTTGTCGCCGGCTTCGGTCCGATCGAGCCGCTCGGCGATCACGACGTCCCCGTTCTCCATCACGTTCAGCACGTCCCAGGTCGTCTTCGTCCAGGACGCCGTGAACCCGCGGATGAACTCTTCGACCGCGTCGCGGCCCTGAATCGGGGCGGCGGGCATGTTGTGGTACACGCCGTCCTCGGTGAAGTAGTTCGCGAGCTCGACCGGGTCGAGGCGCGACCAGGCGGCGCAGAACTCGACGATCACGTCGGCGTTGCTGGGCATCGGGTTCATTCTCCTCTAGCTGCAGACAGGATCGAGCATATCAGCCGCGACGCTTCGCCGCGCTATCGTCGGACCGGGGAAGGGCGTCCATGTCGAAGGTCGACGCAGTCGTCTACGGTCGGTTCGAGGTCCAGCGCCTCGAAGCGTGGCGTCGATTCATGGACACGATGTACGGACTGGAGCTCGAGCCTTCGGCCCGGCCCGGCCCGGCGAGCTCGAAGCCGTCGTCGACGACGACGGTTCGACGTTGATCTTCTCGCAAGGCGGAGCCGACGACATCGTCGCGACCGAATGGCGCTGCCGCGACCTCGATGGATTGAAGGAACGAATCGATTCGACCGGCGCCCGCGCCGAGTGGGCCGGCGACGAGGACGCGAAGGCGCGCGGTGCGACGCGGATGCTCCGGACGACGGACCCGGACGGCCTCGCCGTCGAGGTCGTCGATGCGACGTCCTCCCACGCGCCCTATTCGAAGCCGGATCATGACCTCGCGTATCGAACCGGCGAGCTGGGGGTCGGCCACTTCACGTCTTCCTGGAAGTGGCGGATCACCACGCGGTCGGCCGCCACTTCGAGCGCGTGCGCGAGGCGGGGATCCCGATCGCCCACGAAGTCGGTGTGCATCCGAACGACGACCTGTTCTCGTTCTACGTGCGGTCGCCTTCCGGCTTCCAGACGGAGATGGGCGCGGAGGGTCGCCTCGTCGACGGGCCCGAGCCCGTTCTCACCTACCGAGGGATGGCCCGATGGGGCCACCGGATGCCCCTCGGAGAGAAGATCCACATGCTCCCGCTGGTCGCCCAGGCCGCCTGGAGGCAGTTCCGGGAGCGACTTGGTCGTTAGTCCCCGGTCCTCGCGCGATTCGCCCGACGGAGAGAGCACGACATGAGAGCCACCCTGAGCCCCGCAGCCACGCTCACCCTCGACGAGGCGAACGCGATCGCCGCCGCCGCGATCGCGGAGGCACGCAAGCTCGAGCTCGCGCCGGTCTGCGTCGCCGTCCTCGACGCCGCGGGGACGACCAAGGCGCTCCAGACCGAGGACCGGGTCGCGCTCATGCGTCCGACGATCGCGACCGCGAAGGCGTGGGGTTGTCTCGGTCTCGGCTTCTCGACGAAGACCTACACGGCGATGGCCGAGGGCATGGGCCCGCTCGTCGATACGTTTCGCGAGCTCGCGGAAGGCCGGCTCGTGCCTTCGCCCGGGGGCGTGTTGATCTCGCGCGACGGCGTGCTCGTGGGTGCGGTCGGCGTGTCCGGGGATACCGGACCGAACGACGAGCTCTGCGCGGTGGCCGGGGTCGAGGCGGCGGGGCTGGGGGCGCAGCTCTGACTCGGAAGCGCCGTCGTCATTCCGCCACCTCGGGCAGCGGAATCGCGGTCGTGCTCTTGATGCTCTCCATCGCGAAGCTCGAGCTCACGTCGGAGAGGTCGGCCACGCTGATCAGCTTCTTGTAGATGCGGTCGTAGTCGCCGATGTCGCGGGCGATGACCTTCAAGAGGTAGTCGACGTCGCCGCTCATCCGGTGGATCTCGACGATCTCCGGGATGCGGGTCACGCCCTCCGCGAAGCGTTCGAGCCATTCGTCGTTATGCCGATTCGTTCGGATCGACACGAAGACGGTCAGGCCACCGCCGAGACGCCGCGGGTCCAGGATGGCGACCCGGCCCTGGATGACGCCGGCCGCTTCGAGACGCTTGATCCTTCGCCAGCACGGGTTCTGGGACAGACCGACGACGTCTGCGATCTCCTGGACCGAGCGCGAGGCATCGGTCTGGAGCTCCCTGAGGATCGCGACATCGAGCGAGTCGAGATGATCTACAAATTCATCCATCGGAGCAAAATTTACCCAAGATGGAGCCAATTTCGAGAGGTAATTGGGAGGAAAATGCCTCTGATTCGCAATAGGATCATCCGATCAGTCTGACTCGAACCGCGCTCGATCGGAGGCGTTCCCGTGATCCGCCGCATCGCCCATCGCTACTTCACCGAGCATCCCGATTCGGTCGGCGAGACCTACCTGCAGCACTGCAGGATGGCGCTCGGCTTCTCGCTTCGGATGCTCGTCGCCGGATTCGCTTGTGGGGTCCACGGCTTCGTTCCCGGCTTGTGCCGCAGCTTCGGAAGCGACCACGTCGAGCGCCTCCACCGCGAGATGGTCGTCGAGCGCCGCCGGTCCACCTGACCCTCGCGCTACCGTCGTGATATGCGCACGGGGCTCCGTTTCGTCCTGATCGCGACCGCCGGCGTCGCCGTGGTCGTGCCGCTCGTGATCATCCTCTCCCTGGGCGCTCTCTACGCCCGCATCGTCTGGAACGCGCGGTCCGGGACGCCGCTGGTCGAACAGGTCGCGCACCCGGCGACGCCGCCTGCACCCGTTCCGACGCAGCGCGACGGAGACCAGATCCTCTTCGGCGACCTCCACGTCCACACGAGCTACAGCGCCGACGCCCAGCTGATGGGGATCCGGCTCGCCTCGCGTGAGCCCGACCGCGGGCCGAGCGACGCCTGCGACTTCGCGCGCTTCTGTTCGCAGCTCGACTTCTGGAGCATCAACGACCACGCCGAGAGCCTGACGCCCCGGCGCTGGCAAGCGACGATCGACGCCGTTCGCGAATGCAATGCCGTCGCCGGGGATCCGCGTGATCCCGACCTCGTGTCCTTCCTGGGCTGGGAGTGGTCGCATCGTGGTCTCGATGCCGAGACCCATTGGGGGCACAAGAACGTCGTGCTGCGTGAGACGGGCGACGACCAGATTCCGGCGCGTCCGTTGGCGTCGGCGTCCGGTCCGCCCTACGCGTTCCTCGCGATGGGCGCCATCGGCCCCTTTCAAGAGGATCTCGACTTCTCGCGCTTCGCCGACTTTCATCGTTACAGCGTGGACGTGATGGACGTGCCGGATTGCGAGCCGAACGTCGGCGTGCGCGATCTGCCCGGGGACTGCCGCGAGTCGGCGAGCACCCCCGAGGCGCTCTTCTCGAAGCTCGACGAATGGGGGCATCCCGCACTCGTGATCCCACACGGGCTCGCCTGGGGCACCACGAATCTCGCGCACGCGCGTCTGGAGGTCCAGCTCTCCCAGCACGACCCCGCGCGGCAGCGTCTGCTCGAGATCTATTCGGGACACGGCAACTCCGAGGTCTACCGGGACTTCCGCCGCCCGACGAGAGACGGCGACGGGCGCTGGACGTGCCCGGCACCGGACCCGTCGAGCGGCGTCGAGCTGTGTTGCCAACGCGCCCCGGCGGTCGCCCGCGCGCACTGTGCCGAGTCGGTCGCCGAGGCTTGCGATGCGGCGATCGACGTGGCCGTGCAAGTGGCGGCGGGGGCCGACGCGCAGCTGGGCTCGCCGCACTCGGCGGTCGAGGGTTCGACGATCGAGGAGTGGGGCGAATGTGGACAGCTCGGTCCGGACGCGTTCCTGCCGTCCTTCGACTATCGACCGCGCCAGAGCGCGCAGTACGCGCTGGCGATCGGGGAGCGCGACGGAAAGGGCGAGCCGAGGCGCTTCCGCTGGGGCTTCATCGGGTCGAGCGATACCCACCGTGCGCGCCCCGGGACGGGCTACAAGGAGTTCGGCCGGAAGATCATGACCGACGGCGCGGCCTACCCGATCCCGCGCGACCTGCTCGACGAGCGAGCTGGAAGCTCGTACTACACGGGCGGCCTCGCCGCGGTACACGCGCCGAGGCGCGATCGCGGTTCGATCTTCGAAGCGCTCGAGCGCCGCGAGACCTACGCGACGTCGGGCGATCGGATCCTGCTCTGGTTCGATTGGCTCGGGGAGGACGGGGAGGGCGCCCGGCCGATGGGCTCGGAGATCGCGAGCGCCGCAATGCCGCGGTTCAGAGTTCGAGCGATGGGCGCCTTCGAGCAGCGCCCCGGCTGCCCCGCCTTCGTCCACGCGGCGCTCTCGACCGAACAGATCGAGTCGCTCTGTCTCGGGGAGTGTCACCACCCGTCCGAGACGCGGAAGGCAATCGAACGGATCGAGGTCGTACGCATTCGTCCGGAGGACGGCGACCCCGGGAGCATCGCGGGACGCATCGAAGATCCGTGGCGCGTCATCGAATGTGCCGGCGATCCGGCCGGATGTGTCGTCGAGTTCGAGGACGCGGACTTTGCGCGCGCGCCGGTCGAGACAGCCTACTACGTGCGCGCGATCCAGGCGCCGAGCCCCGCCGTGAACGGCGATCCGCTGCGCTGCGAGCGGGACGAATCGGGGACCTGTATTCGGTCACGACCCTGTGGCGAAGGCGCCGATGGCACGCCCGAGGATTGCCTGGCCCCGGTCGCCGAGCGCGCGTGGAGCTCGCCGATCTTTCTCCGGCCTGTCGGTGCCGGCGCGTGATCATTGGAACGTCCCGTCCCCAATCCGCGACATAATGACGCACTCGAACTGCGGCGATCCCACCCCGACTCCGCGCCACGTTTCACGTACGACACAGCTTCGCGCGATCGTGCGAGCGGCATCGTCGTGAGCCAGACTTGGTACACACATTCGCGGCGTCGGACGGAGCGATGCTCCGGCGCCGCGAGCGTAGCCGCCGATTCAGGTGACGAATCGGCGACACGAATGCCGCCCTCCGGCGGAGAAGACGGAGAAATCTCATGTCTAGTTCTCGCTTGAAACGAACCCTCGTGCCGCTGCAGGCGGCAGCCTTGCTGGTCGCAGCGGCGCTGGTGCTGACGGCATCCGCTGCGTCCGCCAACGATGACGAGCTTCCGCTCTTCTCCGGCCTGATCGGAATCGATTTCGGGCTCGAGCGGCAGGACACGGGCGTTCCCGGCACTCACAGTGACACCGCCTTCGCCTACGGTGGCGATGGACGGGTCAGCGTCCCGATCCACGAGTCGCGCTGGACGCTGCAGGGGGACCTCTCGACGTTCCAGACCGAACAGGGGCAGTCGAACGCGACGACGGGCGCGTCCACCGTGGGGCTCCATCTGAGCTACCGCACCCCGCAATTCCTGGTGGGCGGTTTCGGAGCCTTCGCGAAGACCGAACAGAACGGCAACAGCAACGGCGGCGAGGGCTCGATCGTCGGTCTCGAAGGGCAGGCCTACGTCGGTGACTTGCTCACGCTCTACGGTCAGGTCGGCTGGGCGGACCATTCGAGCGACGTCAGCGGATTCCGCGACGGCTGGTTCGCGAACCTCGAGAAGCGCTGGTTCTTCGGACCCGACTGTGGACTGACGACGGGCTTCGGGTATGCCGCGACCGGCAACGCACGGTTCGGCGGGAACGACCTGGAGGTCTGGAGCTGGGAGGCGAGGGCGTTCACGCGAATCTCCAAACGGCTGCCGATCTACGCCACGCTGGGATATGAGGGTGCGCAGTACGACCTCGACAACCCGAACGCGGACGAGGGCGAGTCGCATCGCGTCGCGGCTGGCTTCCAATTCCTGTTCGGCGCCGACGGGACCGCGCTCGAGAACGATCGCCGGGGGGCCACCCTCAGCACGCCGATCGAAACCACCCTCGCGGCCGGCTGGCCGGTGCGCTTCTAGCGCCCGACTGCGACCGCACTGCCAGGATCCCAGGGAGCCCGCTTCTCCTCGGAGGAGCGGGCTCTTTTTCGTTGGCCTCGTCTGCCCTGCCGTGCGCGCTTCGGCTCAGAGCGCGCCGCCGTGTTGGGCCATCCACTCGCCCATGGCCTTCTGCGCGTCGGGATCGAACTGGCCGCCGAGCCGCTTGATCCGGTCCCCTTCGAAGTCGACGTGCTCGACGCCGTAGATCACCAGGTCCGGCACGCCGGCCTTCTGATAGGTGACCGTCCAGCGCATCGTGATCCGGTCGCCCTCGACCGAGGGCGGCTGGAAGTCAGGGATGCGCTGGTCGAACTTGCGATCGAAGGCATCGACGCTGCCTTTGAGCGAAGCCATGACCGCATCGCGGCCCACCACCTCCGCGCCGCTGTTGTCGGTCGTGGCTGCGTCATCGTGGAAGAAGGCGCCGACCCGGCTCCAGTCGTCGTCGACGTAGGTCTCTTCGAAGGCATCGGCGTAGGCCAGGTATCGATCGAGAATGCTCATGGGGGGCCTCCAGTCGATTTCGGGTGCGGACATCGAGGATACCCCGTGCCCGGGGACGGCGGAGTGCCTGAACGGCGCGACAGCCCGCTGGTCTAGATCCCGCTCTCGTCGTAGGCGTCCGACGCGCCCGGGCCGTCGGGACCGAGGCGTCCCTCGGAACCGAAGTGCCCCTTGCCCGGGACGTGATTGAACTCGACTCGGATGCCGTCGGGATCCTCGAAGAGGATCGAGTAGTAGCCGGGCGCGAAGCGTGATCCGTCTTCTGGGCCATGAATGATCTTCGCGTCGAGCTCCCGGGCGACGAATGCGTGGATCGCGTCGACGTCCGCCGCGGAGCGTGCGCGAAAGCAGAAGTGGTGGAGGCCGGCCGTGTCCTGATCGAATGCGTGGCGCTTCTTGTCTTCGGGCGCCTCGCGAATGAGGATGCCCGTGCGACTGCCGATGCAATAGAGGGTCGTTTCGTTCTTCACGAGGGTCTTCATCTCGAGGAAGTGACAGAGCTTCTCCCAGAAGGGTTGGCACGCATCGATGTCGTTCACCGTCATCTGGATGTGGGCGATTCCATTGACTTCGATGCTCATGGGTGTGGCCTCGCCCGCTCCGGCATTCACGATCGGGTGATGCAGGGTGGCGGCTTCGATCCACCCGGGCAACCCGCCGCGATCATGATCCGGGATTCAATCGGTCGCCGAGAGGCGCTCGCGGGTGTACGCGAGATCGAGATCCGTCTTCGTGTCCAGCGGGTAGAGCGCCGCCAGCTCGGCGAGGCGGCGCGTCGACGGCGCGCCGGGTCCATCGAGATCCGCGAGCGCGGTCCAGGCCTGCAGCGCATTCGCTTTGAGGCTGCGGCGCTCGGCCTCCTCCGCTGCGCGCGAATAGGCTGCGCGTGCGTCCTCGAGATCCGACGGAGCGCGACGCGTGACCGAGCGACGGCGGAGCAGGTCGCCCTCGAGGCGGTGGATCTGAGAGCGAAAGACGTCCTGCCCCGTCGCCTCCATGGATTCGCGTGCCCGGACGAGGACGTCGAGGGCCTCGTCGAATTCGCCTGCTCGGCCGAGCGAAGTCGCCAGCAGCGAGAGAAAGTGCGGGAGTCCGAGCTTCGAGCCGGTCGCGTTCCATCCCGCGATGCCCGATCGGATCATTTCGATCCCCTCCGCCGGGGTCCCATGATCCGTGTTCGCGATCGACCAGCCGCGAACGATTCGCGAGAGCTCCATCCAGAAGGGAATGCCCTCCGTCGTCGTGATTTCGAGGCTCCGGTCGCTCCACTCCGACGCGCGCGCGACGTCGCCGCGAAGCTGGTGCAGCACGGCGCCGTAGGTCCAGGCGAGGGCGAGACTCGGCGGGTGACCCAGTCGCTCGCCGTGGCGGACGGCTTCTTCGGCACTCGCGCACGCCTCGTCCGACCGCCCGAGGAACCAGTACGAGAGCGCGCGACAGGTCAGGACGAGCACGAGGGGGTCGTCGCCCACGGAGTAGTCCTGTCGCTCGTGGCCGGCGACGTCGTAGCCTTTCAGTGCTGCGTCGTAGTGGTGCTGCGCTTTCAGGACGCCGCCTCGATAGAAGTGGCTGTGACCGACGCTCTGGTGCGCTTGCAGCCGCATCGCCGGTGACGCGGCGCGTTCGGCAAGGGCGAGCATCCGGGCGCCGAACGCCTCCGTCCGAGCGAAGTCCGCGCGCACGAAGTTGAGGGACCAGAGCCCGAGCAGGGCCGGGAACATTTCGACCGAGTCCTCGAGGTCCGCCGTCAGGGTCTCCAGCCGCCCCAGGTTGTCTTCGAGCTCGGGCGCGGCGTAACCCGCGACGGAAGCGAGCGGAGCGCAGAGCGCGAGCCGCGTGCGGATCTCCAGCAGGTCTCCGCCCTCGAGCTCGGATTGGGTCAACAGCTTCAGGGCGCGGCGAAAATGTCCGACCGCTTCGAAGTTGGCGAAGCGTCGGGCGCTCGCTTCTCCGGCGCGCGCGTAGTGCTCCGCCGCGGGACCGAGCGCGAGTCCGCGTTCGAAGAGCACCGCGAGCTCCGCTGCGATCTCGTCTTCGCGACCGGCGTACGCGTCGCGAAGTCGCTCGGCGATCGCGAGGCTGAGTCGCGCCTGCCGCCCCGGGGCGAGGCCACTGAACAAGGCGGCTCGGTGCAGATCGTGAGCGAAGCGGTATCCCGAACCGACCGTGCCGTCCGGCCACGCCACCGCGCCTTTCGGGACGACGAAGCGACCGTCCGCGACCAGGCGCTCGCAGCCCCGCTCCACGTTGTCGATCGTCTTCTGCAGAGCAGCGGCGAGCTCCGATGCAGTGAAGTCCATCCCCGCAATGCTCGCCGCTTCGAGAAGCTCCCGGAGATCGGGCGCCAGGCCCGCGAGCTGGCGCTCGATCAAGGGCGTCAGCGTCTCGGGCACGGACTCGAGAGAGAAGCGATCCGTCACGACCCAATCGTCATCCCGCTTCCTGATCGATTCCTTTTCGACCAGCTCGTCGACCAGGCTCGTCAGGAAGAGGGGGTTGCCGCCGCTCGCGGAGCAGAGGTGCGCGCGAAGCTCTTCCGATCGAGTCGCGGGTTGGTCGTGGCCGAATCGCGCGCCGAGATACGCATGGACGGCTTCGAGATCGAACGCGGACGGAGTCAGGAGCCCGCAGTCGTCCCTCGACGCGAATTCGTCGATGGCCTTTTGCAGCCCCGCGAGTGCAGGGGTCGACGGGTCCGGACGCAGGGTCGCGACCAGCAGCACTCGAGAAGAATCGGCCCGCGTGGCGAAGTAGAAGAGGGCGAGGAGCGTCGACGGATCCGCCCAGTGCACGTCCTCGATCGCGATGACGAGGGTTCGTTCGTCGGCGAACCGCTCGATCACGCGGGTCCATTCGCGAATCATCCGGGCCTGGGTCGCCCCCTGGATCTGTTCTTCGAGGGAGGCACGATCGTCGGGCTCGGTGAGCGATGGCATCTGCGCCAACCATGTCGGCGCGTGCCGCCGGAGCGTGTCGATGGCGGTCGCGCTGCCGAGGCGCTCGCAGATCCGCTCGAGCACTTCGAAGAGGGGTGCATACGGCATTCCCGGACCGACGTGATCGACGCATTCGCCCCGCGCGGTCAGCGCATCGGCGCGGAGACTCGCTGTGTCGAGAAAGACGTTCAGTAGCCTCGACTTTCCGATCCCCGGTTCCCCGCGAAGGAAGAGCGTCCTTCGCTCACCGGTTTGTGCCCGCGACAAGACATCGAGGAGAGCGCCCAGCTCGGGCTCGCGACCCACGAAGGGCCCCAGGGCGGAGCGTGTCCCGAGAGAGCGCGGGGCATCGGGTTCGCCCCGTCCCTCGAGAATCCAACAGTCCTCGGCGACTGGCGTCGCGCGGCCGACGAAGCACCAACCGCGGCGCGAGACCGTTTCGATGAAGAGCGGCTCGGTCGCGGAATCCGCGAGTCCGCGACGCACCTGCTTCACGGCGTATCGAATCGCGTCGGCCGAAACCGACACGCCCTCCCAGACGATTTCGACGAGCTCGGCTCGCGGAACCACACGAGACGCGTTTTCGACCAGATACAGAAGGAGCGCGAGGGCCTTCGGCGGAAGCGCGACGACCGTCCCGTCCGCAGTGAGGTCCCCGCGAGCGCCGTCGAGGCGAAAGATGGCGCTCGGACGTGCGCGCTGCTCCGCCATGACGCGACGCTATCACAGCGCCCCTACGCGGGAGTTGGTCTCTTGGCGGGTGTTCGCCTCGCGCCGGACGGTGTCGCACCCAACGTTCGGTTTTCGTTCGCGAAGCGCGAACTTCCGTGCAGGATCCTCCTATCTGCGGCGAATCGCTGCAGTGCTCAACCCGAGGACACCGAACGCGAGGAGCATTCCGAGGCCGGGTTCGGGCGTGGTGATCGTGTCGATCGAGCCGTTGATGCCCATGAACGCGGGCATCGGACCGCCCGACACGCTGAAGAACCGGAGTTGGATGAAGGAATCGTCCGCGTCCGCGAGCTCCGGCGCGATCAAGGGCGGCGGGAAGGTGCTGTAGAACCCGCCGTCGAATCGGAAGAGCACGGCCTCGAAACCATTGAAGGCGACCGTCTGGGTCTCGAACGTGTTGAAGTCGATCACGTCCCAGGGCGGGATGGTGTTCGCGCATCCCGGACCGAACGTGCCGGCGCCGGGCGCCCAGCTCTGGTTCGAGCCGTTGTACGTCTCGAGGATTCCCTCGATGACCCCTGAGGCACACGCGCTGCCGCCGTCGATGTCGAGGAGGAGAGTGGAGGTCGCGGTGCCGTAGTCGGCGAAGGTCGGGCCGCTGTTCGTGAGCGGCGCGCTGGGATTCAGATCGAAGGTCAGGACGTACGGGACGCCGCCCGCGAACGGAGGATCGCCGTCGGGTTCGAAAGCGCCGAAGTTCAGATCGACCCAGTCGAACCCGTCGATCGTACCGGTGACGGTGTACTGGATGAGTTGTGCGTGAGCGGCTCCGGCCGTGAGCAGGAGCAGCGTCGCGAGGACGGGCAGTGTCTTCCGGATCATGAGTGCGCCTTTCGGGTCTCGCTCGGGGTGTCCCGGTTCTGACTACCTGAGCGTGCGCGCTCGCTCTAGCGCTCTCCCCGCGGATCCCGCATTCCTCACGGCATGCTCACGATCTCCTCACGGCGGCTCGCCGATCGCGCGGTCGATGGCGCGCGTGGGAGACCGCTTTCGATGACCTAGAATCGAAGGCAACCCGCCGACCGGAGGTTTTTCCCGTGCCGTTCGAAATCCGCCCGCTCACCGCCGCCCTCGGCGCCGAGATCCACGGCATCGAGCTCGCGTCCGTCGACGACGCCGGCCTGTCCGAGCTGCGCAAGCTCTGGCTCGACTACAAGGTCCTCTTCTTCCGCGAGCAGGACCTGTCGATCGAAGAGCACATCGCGTTCGCCCGCCGCTTCGGCGACCTGGAGCTCCACCCCTTCGCGCCGGACCTCCCGGAGCATCCGGAGATCGTCCACATCGCGTCGACGCGCGAGCGGCCCTACGCGGCGAACATGTGGCATAGCGACGTCACCTGGCGAAAGGCGCCGTCCCTCGGGTCGATTCTGCGCGCGCGAGTGGTGCCGCCCGTCGGTGGTGACACCTGCTTCTCGAACGCGGTCATGGCGTACGAGCGGCTCTCGCCCGAGTGGAAGGAACGAATCGAAGGACGCAGCGCCTCGCACGACTACATGAACGTGTTCGGTCGTGGTGTCCCGCCCGAGAAGCGCGAAGAGATGCGCGAGAAGTATCCCGTCTCCCACCACCCGGTCGTGCGCACGCATCCCGAGACGGGAGAGAAGGGCATCTACACGAATCGCAGCTTCGTCACGCACATCGACGACGTCGATCCGGGCGAGAGCGAGGCGATCCTCGATCATCTCGAGAAGGCGATCATGAGCCCGAACGTCCAGTGCCGATTCCGCTGGGAGAAGGACTCGATCGCGATGTGGGACAACCGCTGTACCCAGCACTTCGCGACCAACGACTTCTGGCCGGAAGAGCGTCGCATGGAGCGGGTCACGATCGCTGGCGACGCGCCTTATTAGGCCCCGTCTCGGTCGTCGGCGGGCACCATCCGGACGATCTGCCCTCCGCTCCCGTGTTCGAGCAGGAGCAGGACCGTGCCGTCGGCGTCGACCTCGATGTCACGAATGCGGGCGAGGTCGTGGATCAGGGTCTCGGTTCGCACGTGGCGGTCGTCCTCGATCAGCACCCGGAAGAGGTCCGAGCCCTTGAGTGATCCGACGAGGAAGGCGTCGCCCCAGGCGGGGAACGCTTCGCCTTCGTAGATCACGAAGCTCGAGGTCGCGGGGGAGGGCGTGATGTCGACGATCGGCTGTTCGATGTCGTCGAGGTCGAAGTCGATGCCGAGGAGTTCGCCGTATTCGACCGGCGTGCCGTCGTAGTCCTGGCCGAGCGAGTAGAGCGGCCAACCGTAGTTGCGGCCCGGACGCAGCAAGTTGATCTCGTCTCCGCCGCGCGGACCCATCTCGGCTCCCCAGAGCCTCCCGGTCTCGACTTCGAACTCGAGGCCCTGCGGGCTCCGGTGGCCGAAGGTCCAGATCTCGGGCAGCGCGTTCGGCATGTCGACGAAGGGATTGTCGTCCGGAACGCGCCCGTCGTCGTGCAGGCGCAGGATCTTTCCGTAGGGCTTGCCGAGGTCCTGCACGCCGTCGAAGTTGGAGAGCCCTTTGATCCCGAGGCTCATGAACACGTAGCCGCGCGGATCGAACGCCAGGCGCCCACCCGCTCCGAGGTCCGGGGTGATCGTGTAGGTGTCGCGGTCGGCTTGCCAGAGAGTCTCTTCGTCCAGCCACACCCCGTCACGAATGTGCCCGCGCACGAGTTTGTTCATGGAGGTGGGGAGCAGCTGCGCGCCGCAGTCTTCGCAGCGCTCCGTGAAGTGGAGGTAGACCCAGCCGTTGGCTTCGTAGTCGGGGTGGAGATCGACGTCGAGCAGCGAGCCGACGCCGAGGGGGAGCGAGACGAGGTCGAGGCCGGCGTCGTAGCCGTGGGGGGAATTCTTCACGCGCGTTAGGCCACCACCTGGATGCACGACGATCAGGTCGCCGGTCTTCTCCGTCATCAGGATGTCGCCGCTCGGTAGCGGCGCGATCGAGAAGGGCAGGGGTGTCAGACCGCTCGCCACGACTGCGAGTCGAAAGGCGTGCTCCTCGCTCGTGAAGACGTGATCGGGCACGACGAGCGGCGCGTCGTTCTTCATGTCGAGGAAGCGCTGGCCGTCTCGTCGCTCGGCGACATAGAGGGCGACGCTCTTGATCTCGTCGTCGCTGAGCACGGCGTTCCAGGCCGGCATCCCGCGCTCGGGGACGCCGATGCGAATACGCTCGATCAGCATCGGGACGGAGTCTCCGTGCACGAGGGGTGCGCCGGCGAGCGGGGGGCCCTGCGCCGCTCCTTCGAGGTCGAGGCCGTGACAGACCGAGCAGTTGTCGACGTAGAGATGCTCGATGGGGTCGTTCGTGGTCGCGTGCCACAGGAGCAGAGCGATGCCACCCAGGACCACCACGAGCACGAGCACGATTCCACCGACGATTCGGAGCAGACGTTTCAGCATGGATTTCCGCGGCGGGGGACGACGGACCGGGCGTGGTCGAACTCCTCGAATTCTACTCGCTCCGGACGGGGATGCTGCTCTCGAGATCTGGAGGGACCCGACTCGCCGTCCAAGTTGGCGGTTTTCGCCGAGGCGCAGCAGAATCGCGAATGCATCGACCTCGGAGGGAACTGGCGATGACTCGACTGATCCGACGACTTCCGCGCTTGCTCATCGCGGCCTGCGTCCTGGCCGCGCTCGTCGTGCCGCCCGCCCAGGCCGCGGCGCTGCGTGATCCGCCCCGGGTCGACTGGGGCTGCACACTGCCCCGAAGCAAAGTGAAGATGGCGATCACGTCGGCGATCGCCCCTCGCGGCTGGGTCGCCAAGAACAGCAGTACGCCGGGACTGATCGTCGCGGAGATCGTCGTCCGTGGCCGGCACACGCTCGTCGTCGACATCGAGTTCGACTCGAGGTCCTTCGACATCAGCTACAAGAGCAGCATCAACCTGAACTACCAGGTGCGAGAAGACGGCACGCACATCATCCATCGCAACGGGAATCGCTGGATGGAGATCGCGCGGAGAGACATCATTACGCAGCTCTCCGCGCTGTGCGTGTCGGACGGCTCGTAGCGGGAGTCGCGCGACGGGGCGGCCAGCGTCGGCAGACGCCCAGTTCGTTGACCCGCCGACCGGGCAGCGATACCGATTGGCAGTGACACGCGCGCCGCGAGGACGCGGCCACGCGCGCCCCTACGCCGCGCCCCTACGCAATGAGGAAGACCCCCCATGGCCGTCATTCTGAGCGAAGAGCAACTGCTGCTGCGCGAATCCGCGCAGACCTTTCTCGCTGATCAGTCGCCCGTGAGCCGCATGCGAGAGCTCCGGGACGACTTCGACGACACCGGCTACACGCCGGCCCTCTGGAAGCAGATGGCGGACCTCGGTTGGCTCGGCATCCTGATCGCCGAAGAACACGGCGGCAGCGACATGGGGCTCGGCGAGCTCGGCGTCGTGCTTCACGAATGCGGCCGGGTGCTCGCGCCGGAGCCGCTGCTCTCGACCCTCCTGCTCGGGGCGAACGCGATTCGCCTCGGGGACAACGAGGCGCTCCAGAAGGACGTGCTCCCCGCGGTCGCCGAGGGAGACCGGATCGTCGCCTTTGCCCTCGAGGAGAGCGGTCGCTTCGATCCGTACGGCGTCGCGACTCGGGCGGAGTCTGCGGGGGGTGGCCACACGATCACCGGCACGAAGACCCACGTGCTCGACGCGCACGTCGCCGACCAGATCGTCGTCGTCGCTCGGACTGCCGGTGACGCCGGCGATCGCGAAGGTCTGGCGCTCTTCCTCGTCGACGCGAACGCGAAGGGCGTGTCGATCACGCGCACGCGCCGGATCGACGGACGCAACGCCGCGCTGGTCGAGCTCGACGGCGTCGAGGTCGGAGCGGATCGCATGCTCGGTGGCTCGGACCTGCTCGACCAGGTCATCGATCAGGCCACGGTCGGCCTCGCGGCCGAGATGATCGGCACCGCCGAGGAGGCCTTCGAGCGGACCTTGACCTACCTGAAGGATCGCGAGCAGTTCGGGTCCAAGATCGGCACGTTCCAGGCCCTGCGTCATCGCGCCGCCGAGATGTTCTCGGAGCTCGAGTTCGCCCGCTCCGTGGTGCGCGACGCGCTCTCGGCAGTGGACGAGGGACGCGACGACGCCTCGCTCTGTGTCAGCGCCGCGAAGGCCCAGACCAGCAAGGCCGCGCGGCTCGTGGGGGCAGAGGCGATCCAGATGCACGGCGGCATCGGCATGACCGACGAAGAGGAGATCGGCCTCTTCTTCAAGCGACTCAAGGCGGCCGAGCTCAGCCTCGGCGATGCGACCTATCACCGGCGGCGCTTCGCGTCGCTTCAGGGCTATTGATTCCCCGGCCGGGCCGCGGGTCAGATCAGAGGAGAACCGAAATGGCAGACCTCGAAGCGTTCAAGGAAGAAGTCCGCAGCGTCATCGCCGAGTTCCTCCCGCCGGAGCTGCGCGTCGGCAATCGCGACGACCTCCCCAAGGAGCCGCTCGGCAAGTGGATCCACGCGCTGGCGGATCGCGGCTGGATCACGCCCGACTGGCCGACCGAATACGGCGGCGGCGGCCTCGATCGGCAGCACACGGCGGCACTCCGGGCGGAGTTCAAGGCCGTTCGCGCGCCGATCGTCACCAGCTTCGGTGTCTCGATGCTCGGTCCGACGCTCCTCGAGTACGGCACCGAAGAGCAGAAGAAGGAGCACCTGATCCCGATCTCGAAGCACACGATTCGTTGGTGCCAGGGCTTCAGCGAGCCCGGATCCGGTTCGGACCTCGCGAGCCTGCAGTGCCGCGCGGAGCGCGACGGCGACGACTACGTGATCACCGGCCAGAAGATCTGGACCACCGGGGCCGACCGCGCCGACTGGATCTTCTGCCTCGTGCGCACCGACTTCGACGCGCCCAAACACGAGGGCATCAGCTTCATCCTCTTCCCGATGCATCAGGACGGGGTCGAGGTCGCGCCGCTCACGCTGATCGACGGTTCTGCGCATTTCTCGCAGGTCTTCTTCGACGGCGCGCGGGCCAAGGCGGACCAGGTCGTCGGTCCGCTCAACGGCGGGTGGACCGTCGCCAAGCGCCTGCTCCAGCACGAGCGCAGTACAGACGGCTCGAGCGACGGCGGCATCGGCGGCGCGGCGAAGGAGACGATCGCCGATTTCGTGAAGCGCGAAGTCGGGATGGACGCCGGCGTCCTCGCCGACCACGCGATTCGTGAACGCCTCGCCGCGCACGAGATCGACAAGCGCGCCCTCGGCCTGACGATGCGGCGTGCCGCGGAGGAAGCTCGCGCGGGCCAGCGCGGTCGCGACATCGGCTCGCTCGGCAAGTTCCGCTGGGCGAACATGGTCAAGGAAGAGCAGGACATCGCGGTCGATGCGGCGGGTACGCAGGGGCTGGGCTGGGACGGCCCGGGCTTCGAGGCGAATCAGCTCGAGCGCACGAAGAAGTGGCTGATCACGCGGGCAGACTCGATCTGGGGCGGCACGAACGAGATCCAGCTCAACGTGATCGCGAAGCGGGTGCTCGGGATCTCGGAGTAGCGAGCGGGTCGACGATCCGGGAGACGACATGGCGAGCGATCCGCGAGAAGACAAGCCCTCGAACTTCGACATGCTCGACTTCAGCCGCGACCGCGGCGGCGCGCCTTCTCAGGACTACTACGAGGCGATCAAGGCGAAGTTCGCGGAAGAACGGGACCTCCGGATCGGGTATCGCCCTCCGGGCACCGAGATCTATCAGGAGGCCGTGGGCGAGCTCGCGGATTTCGAGCACGATCCCCGGGAGTCGGTCGTCACTCCGCGTGATCCGATTCAGGACGAGGTCGAGGTCCTCTTCATCGGGGGTGGCTTCTCTGCTCTGCTGACCGCGGCCCGGCTCCGGCAGAAGGGCGTCGAGTCGATCCGGATCGTGGAGCGCGGGAGCGACGTCGGCGGCACCTGGTATTGGAACCGCTATCCGGGAGTGGCTTGCGACGTCGTCTCCTACGACTACCTGCCGCTCCTCGACGAGACCGGCTATGTGCCGAGTCGGCACTACGCGGGCGGCGAGGAGATCTACGCCTACTGCAAGTCGATCGCAGAGCGCTACGACCTATACGACCTCGGAGTCTTCCAGACGACGGTGACGTCGACGATCTGGAACGAAGACGAGGGCCTTTGGCACATCGGGACCAACCGGGGCGACCTGATGAAGGCGCGCTTCGTCGTCTGTGCGAACGGCACCCTCTCGAAGCCGAAGCTCGCCGTGATCGACGGCATCACGGATTTCGAGGGTCACAGCTTCCACACCTCGCGCTGGGACTACGAATACACCGGCGACGATCTCGAGAAGCTCGCGGACAAGCGGGTCGCGATCATCGGGACCGGCGCGACCGCCGTGCAGGCGGTGCCGGGTCTGGGACAGGCCGCGAAGCAGCTCTACGTCTTCCAGCGCACGCCGAGCTCGATCGACGTGCGCGACGACTGGCCGACGGATCCCGAGTGGGCCGCGACGCTCGAGCCCGGTTGGCAGGCCGAGCGACGCGCGAAGGCGATCGCCGGACCGCCGCTGACCGAGAGGCAGAAGGTGCGCCGCGCGTCGATGTCCCGGGAAGAGAAGATCCGGCGCCAGGAGAACGCGAACATCGACTACATGATGCGCATTCACCGGCGCATCGAAGAAGAGATCGACGATCCCGCGACCGCCGAGTCGCTCAAGCCCTGGTACATGTTCATGTGCAAGCGCCCCTGCTTCCACAACGAGTACCTGCCGACGTTCAACCGCCCGAACGTGCGCCTCGTGGACACGAAAGGGAAGGGCGTCACGAAGATCACGTCCCGGGGACCCGAATTCGACGGCGAGGTCTTCGACGTCGACGCGATCATCTTCGCGACGGGCTTCGAGGTGCAGAAGACCGGGATCTACAACAAGATCGTGGGACGCGACGGGCTCGATCTCGACGAGAAGTACGAGGACGGCATCCGCACGGTCCTCGGGATCCACAGCTGCGGCTACCCGAACTTCTTCGTGATGGGCGGCTATCAGGCGTTCTTCGCGTTCAACCTGACCGACGTGCTCAACTGCCAGGGAGAGCACATCGCCGAGTGCATCGACTATGTCCGCCAGAAGGACATCCACTCCCTCGAGCCGACGCCCGAGATCGAGGAGTGGTGGGTCCAGAAGGTGATCGAGAATCGCGGGAAGACGAGCCGCAACAAGGATTGCACGCCCGGCTACTACAACTTCGAGGGCGCCGAGAACCGAAGGCAGGACGGCAACTTCAACGGCTCGATGCAGCAGTACCTCGACTTCATGGCGGATGTGCGGGCCGAGATCGGCACCAACTTCGAGCTCGTCCGGCGCTAGTCGTCGCGCGCCTCTCCGACGATTGCCTGCCCCGGGAACACGCCATCGACGCTCTTTCCGTCGCGGACGACCGCTTCGCCCATCACGAGCACGTGTCGGACGCCGGCCGAATAGCTGAGGCCGTCTTCGAAGGTCGCCGTGTCCGCGATCGTGGCCGCGTCGAAGATCACGAGGTCGGCGTCGGCACCGACCTGGAGTCGACCCTTGCGACGCATCTGCGGCGCGAAGGCTTCGAGTCGTCGGGCCGGTAGCAGGGTCATCTTCCGAATTGCCGTCGGAAGGTCGAGCAACCCTTCCTCGCGCACGTAGCGTCCGAGCACGCGCGAGAAGGTGCCGGCGCTGCGGGGATGCGCGCCCGGGGCGTAGGGCATGCCGTCCGACGCGACGATCACCCAGTCCGCGGCGAGGGGCTGGCGAATCCACTCCTCCTTCATGTGGTGGATGATCACGGCGCCTCCCTCTGCGCGATAGCGGGCGAAGGACTCGGTGGTGAGACGCTCGCCGGTGTCCTGCCACTGGATGTCGCAGTAGTCGATCCCCATCTCGGATCGCCAGTCGCTATCGAAGAGCGCGGCAGTGATGCTCGTCGAGCCGGCGGTATAGGGATAGGACTCCGTCGTCACGTCGACTCCACGTGCTCGCGCGCCTCGGACGAGGGCGAGGGTGTGCTCGATCTGGCCGAGGCTGGAGGAGTTGATGTGGACGATGTGGAGCGAGGCACCGGTCGCGGCGGCGTTGGCCACGACTTCCTGGATCGCGGAGAGATCCTTCCCGCGGACGTGCGTGAAGATCGGGACGTCGTTCGTCGCAGCGACTCGGAAGGTCTCGAGGATCTCGGCCCGACTGGCGCCGGGGTAGTAGGCGTGCGCCATGCCGATCCCCAGGCCGCCTTCGGACAACCCGCGCTCGATCTCGCCTTCGAGCTCGGCCCAACCTTCGCGGCCGAAGGGCTCATCGATCCCGCCTGAAATACCGAGCGGCAGCTTGTACAAGGGCTCGTCGGCGCTCATCGCCGCGAGCATCCTCTCACGCACGTGCTCCCGCTCCTCCCCTGCGGACGCGAAGAGCCACGACCGGAGCGCGCCGTGCGAGACGCTCGCGCCGTAGTGAATGCGCGAGCGACCCCGCTTGGCTTCCAGGAATGCCCCGACCTCCGGATAACCCCACTCGAGTTCGAGGGCGGTCGTGACGCCATCCCGGGCTTGATAGTCGTGGGCGCGGTCACCCTGGCCGTGGGCGTGCAGGTCGATGAAGCCGGGGGCGATGACGAGGCCCGAAGCGTCGAGCTCGCGTCGCACACGTACGTCGCCGTGAAGGCTGGCCGACGGCCCGAGCCAGACGATTCGGCCCTCATGGACGCCGACGTCACGGATCGCGTCGAGGCCCGTTTCGGGATCGATCGCGCGGCCGCTGTGGATGAGCAGGTCGAGTTCGGAGATGGGGACGGACCCCCGCCCGCCGCAGCCGAGGAACGCGCTGGCAGCGAGGAGGAGGGAAATCCATGATTTCGCGTCCAGGAATCGACTCACAGTGCTGTCCTCCTGGCGCCGCAAGCGCGGTGGCGTTCGCTGAACTATACGTGCTCCTGTCGACGTCGAGTCGGCCCTCTGGGATGCCGGGACCGTGTTGGTTCGACTCCGTGGCCCCGTCGATGGGCGGGCACCAGCCCTCCCTTGCGCTTCGCGAATCGTGTGGAAGCGTTTCGGGAGCGCGTGGCGAGCGCCAAACGGACGGGCCTGCTTGAGCAACTTCGATGCAATCGGATCGGCGTTCCCGGAAACGGAGCGTTACGAGCCCCTGGAGGTGCTCGGCCGCGGCGCGATGGGCGTCGTGTATCGCGCCCGGGATCTCGAGACCGATCGGGAGGTCGCGCTCAAGGCGGTCCTGACCGAGGATGCGAACACGCTCTTCGCGCTGAAACGCGAGTTCCGCTCCCTCGCGGACGTCGCACATCGGAATCTCGTCCAGCTCTACGATCTCACGATCGAGGACGGCGCGAGCTTCTTCACGCTCGAGTGGATCGACGGCAGCGATTTCGCGGCGCGTTATGCCGGATCCCGAAGCTGGGCCGAGATTCGCGATGCGTTCACGCAGCTTCTCGACGGTCTCGGCGCGCTCCACGCTGCCGGGAAGCTCCATCGGGACGTGAAACCCGGGAATGTGATGGTCGAGTCGAGCGGTCGCATCGTGCTGCTCGATTTCGGCCTGGCGATCGGCGTCGACCACACGCTCTCCGTGGCGAGCCAACGCGAGGGTCTCGCTGGCACCATGGGCTACATGGCGCCCGAGCAGGTATGGGGCCAGCCGATCGGTACGCCCGCCGATCTCTACAGCGTCGGTGTCGTTCTCTATGAGTGCCTGACCGGTCGACTGCCGTTCGAAGGCAGCGCCCTCGGTTCGTTCCTGGCCCGTCGGGGCCGGGATCCATTGGTGCCGAGCACGCTGGACGCATCGATCCCGTCGGATCTCTCTGCACTCGCGGTCGATCTGCTCGCCTATGACCCGGGCGATCGACCGGACATCGACGAATGCCGTCGCAGGCTCGGCGGCGACGACGTGCCGGGGACGAATATCGGACGCATGGTCGGTGATCCCTTCGTGGACCGATCCGATGAACTCGCGGCGCTCCATGGCGACTTCGATCGGGTGCGGCGCGGCGAGACGCGAGCGGCGGTCGTCGAAGGCACCTCCGGTATGGGGAAGTCGGCGCTCCTGGAGCGATTCACGATCGGCGCCGAGCGCGATCATGGCGCGCTCGTGCTGCGCTCCAGGTGTCATCCCCAGCAGTCGGTGCGCTTCGAAGCGATCGATGGGCTCGTGGACGATCTCAGCCGTTTCCTGCAGCAAGAAGGCGAGCGCGCGGACGCCTATCTCCCGAGCCGCGTGCGCCCACTCCTTCGGGTCTTCCCGGTGCTCGCGCGCGCGGGTCTGTCCGTTCCGGGGGAGGCCCAGATCAGCGAAGCCGATCCGCAGGAGGTTCGGCGCCGAGCATTCTCCGCGCTCCGCGAGCTGCTCCACCGCGTGGCGGTGCGGCGGCCACTCGTGCTGTGGATCGACGACGTGCAGTGGGGCGACGCCGACAGCGCACCCTTCCTGCTCGAGCTGATCGACGGGCCCGAGGCGCCGCCGCTGATGCTCGCGGCGAGTCTTCGCTCCGAGGACAAGGAGACGAGCGAGCTGGCTGTCTCCCTGCGCTCGGGCGGAGACGAAACCGTTCGGCGAATCGAACTCGAGCCGCTTCCTGGCGAGGACGCGCGCGAATTGATGCGCCAGCTGAACCCGAGCGATCCCGCCGGCTCGGTCGAGTTCGTCGAAGAGGCGCAAGGATCACCCTTTTTCGTCTCGGAGCTGGCGCACTACCTCCGTGAGCACGCGCCGACCCCGGACCGCGCGGTCGATCTGGCCTCGATCGTGCTGCGTCGACTCGATGCGATGCCCGAAGACGCGCGCGAGATCGTCGAGACGGTGAGCGTCTCTCGGCGCCCGCTCGATCTGGCCGTCGCGCTCGACGTATCCGGCGTCGGGAAGGGCGGCGTGCCACGAATCTACGAACTCTGTGGCCGCTCGTTGCTCAGGACGAGCGGCTCCGGTCGCGAGATCGACGTCTATCACGCACGCATCCGGGATGCGGTCGTCGATCGCATGTCGCCGGAGCGGCTTCGCCGACGACATCGTGCGCTCGCCGAGGCCCTTGCCGGTACGGAAAATCCGCCCGCCTCAGCAGTGCTCGAGCATTTCCTCGAAGCGGAAGACATCGCTCTCGCGGCGCTCTGGTCGACGCGCGCCGCGGCCGAGGCCGAACGCGCACTCGCATTCGACCGCGCGGCTGAGCTTTACACGCTCGCCTGGTCGCTGAATGGAGAAGTTTCGGACCAATTCGTCCTCCTCGAGCGACGGGCCGAGGCACTCGCCGCAGGCGGGCGGGGAGCGGAGGCGGCGCTCGCGTTCGCGGAGACAGCGGACGCGGCGAGCCAGGCAGGCGCGCCGGTCGCACAGATGGCGACCCTGCGTGTGCGAGCAGCCGCTCAGCACTTCTATTCGGGCGCCCTCGAGATGGGAACGGCCGAGCTGCGCGGCGTCCTGGGCGAGTTGGAGATTCCGTTGCCGTCGAGTCCGGAGCGCGCGCTCGCCTCCGCGGCCTGGTCGTTCTTGCGGTTCGCGCTTCGTGGTCCGGAGTTCCGCGCGCGGCCCGCCGAAGAGGTCGACCCCGAGGCCTTGCTGCGGCTCGACGCGCTCGAGGGCGTGGCGCGCGGCACGTCGATGCTCGATCACAATCTTTCGTCCGCGATCCACGGTCGGACGTTGCTCGCTGCGCTCGAGCTCGGAGAGCCTTCGCGCGTGATGCGCGCCCTCGCGCTCGAAGCCGGCGTGGAAGCGAATATCGGCGGCGCCTGGCTTCGGCGGCGAAGCCTGCGGCTCGTGGAGCGAATCGAAGTGCTCGCCGCGGAGACCGAGGATCCCTACGACGCCGCGTGGGCTGCATCCACGCGTTCGGCCGTTGCCTGGTTCCATGGTCGTTGGCGGGACTGCGTGGACGCAAGCGACGATGCGGTCCGCCTCCTACGCGATGGTTGTCTGGGCACGACCTGGGAGCTCGCCACGAACCAATCGTTCACCGCGTCGGCCCTCGTTCAGCTGGGCGAGCTCGAACGACTCGCCCAGTGGCTCCCTGAACAACGCGACGCGGCCCGCGAACGCAACGACGCCTACGGGATGGTGATCCATCGCACCGGCGACAGCGTGATGGTCGCGCTTCTCGAGGACCGCGGTCAGGACGCCCTCGATGACCTCGCCGCATCGGGCACCGCATACCGGGAAGGCGCGCTGCATTCACTCCACTTCCAGCACCTCGTCGGGTATGCGACGACGCTGCTCTATCTCGGTCGTGCCGCGGACGCGAGCGCCGCGATGGAATACGCCTGGCCCGCGCTCCAGAAGTCCGGCCTATTGCGACTCGACTGCATCGGAAACGGTCTGCGCCATCTGCGCGCGCGAACAGCGATCGCGCGCGCCTGTGAGGTGAGCGTGGACGCGGACGAGCGTCGGAATCTGTTGCGAGTCGCAGCCCACGAAGCGCAGCTCGTGAAGAAATCGGGTCTGCGTCACAACGCGGCGAATGCGGCTGCGATTCGCGGAGGAGTGGCGGCCGCGCACGGGGATTCGGCTCGAGCTCTGCGCGAGCTCGACCTGGCGCAGCGTGTCTACGGCGAGACGGAGATGCGGCTCTACGCGCACGCGGCCCGCTGGCGCGCAGGCGCGCTCACGGGTGGAGACGAAGGGTCGGCGCGTGAGCGGGAGGCGGTCGCCTGGCTCGAGACGCAGGGAGCGGTGAGACCGGAGGCGCTGTTGGCGATGTCGGTGGCGCTCGGCTCGGTGGACTGATTCGCGTCACGCCCCTTCGGATGACTTCCCTGGGACCGTGATGCCAACGAACGACGCGATCACGGCCTGGATGGCGCGCTGGATCTCGTCGGCCTCGGTGAAGTTCCAGTCACGCACCATCTGCCCCCCCGCTTCGGTGAAGAGCCGCTGCAGTGCCGCAGCATCCGCGGGCTTCGCTTCGAGATCCGGGATCTGATCGATCATCTCCTCGAGGCGAAGAATGTCGAAGAGGTGGGGGGGGCACTTCTCGCCCTTCTTGTATTGGAACGACTCCATCAGTTTCTCGTCGAGGCGGCGAAGCGGCGCCGTGTCGTCGAGCTCGTGGTCCTCGGGATCCCAGATTCGGGGCATCTCGCCGAGCAGGAGTCCTTGTCCGTTGTAGTCGAGATGGTGTCGCTTGTGGCGCCCAGGACGCACGATCGCGTGCAGGATCGAGGTGACCGCATGGCGCGCCGACTCGTTCGCGGATTCCATCGTGCTCATCCGCGTGTACGTCGCCATCTGGTTGCCCACCATGAGCCATCGCATCTGTGTGGGCTCGTACATGATTCCTCGTCGCTCGCCCTCCTTGGCCAGCGTCTCGCCGTGATGGCCGGCCTTGCCGGTGCCTTTGACCTTCTCGTTGATGTCGTCGAACGACATCGATCCAGGGCGGTGCCGCCAGACTCCGGGATTGTTGATCAGGAACGGCGTCCGATTTCGTGTGGGGGTCTGCCCGGAGACCACGTGGAGGTTCCGGAGCTGGTCCGCCTCCAGGAGACGAGGTGACGCGAGCACGATCGCTGGGCACCCGGACGTGCTCGAGTCCATCGCGCAGACATGGAGGCGTTCGTAGGACCGGAGCCGAATGGCGATATCGCCCTTGGGATCCGCTGCGACGCCGGGGACCTTGGCGTTGATCTTCTTGATCAGCGCGTCGCGCACTTTCCTGCAGGCCCGCCTGCGGGCCTTCGCGGGCTTCGGATCGCTCTCGGTGGGCGTGTAGTCGAGCTCGATGTCCACGTCGTTGATTCGGAGGTGGTAGGTCAGGTCCGATTCTTTCACGATCGGGGCGCTTTCGATCTTCACGCGGATGCGACGCGTCTTGTTCTGGTCTTCTTCCTTCGGTTGAGGAGCCGTCGCGACCGGGGCCACATAGAGATGATCGCCTTCGAGCTTCTTCGCGAGGAAGGGGAACTCTTCGGGCTTGGTGGTCACCTCTTGGACCAGGTCATCAACAGTGTCACTGACCGGGTCCTTGGTCGGCTTCGATAGGATCTTCCCGTTCAACAACGCGCTGGTCGGCGTCACGGTCGTACCGTCCACGCGAAACACGAGCCCGGATCCCGAGTGGAAGAGGCCTTCGCTCTCGAACTCGATCCCCTCGTCGAGGTGAAAGTAGGTCGGCGGCACGATCTTCTTGCCGCGGATGTCCTCGACGCCGGCTTTGATCTGATCCCACGTGCGGTCCGCGATTTCCTGCTTGGTGCTGCGCCACGCCGACGGCACGCGACCGTCGTCCCTGGTGTTGTAGCCCTCGTAGAAGTCGCCGATATCGACGGAGAGCTGTCCGAGGAAACCGTCTCGACGCGATACGCGCTCCTGCCAGTGCGCCAGCTGCGAGATCGAAGACAGGCCCCACGGTGCGTCGGGATAGTAGGTGTGCCCGTGCCCGATCCGGACCTCGTTCTTGAAGTAGTACTGGATCCCGCTCAAGTCGCGAAGCGGGTACTTCTCCGGTGGGCGACCGGCCGCGTCGCGCTTGAACTCCTCGACGTCGCCGTTCGCTTTCCGCCTCGCGGTCTTCTTCTCGAATTTCTGGAACTCCCCCAGACAGCCGTCGAGTCGATGCTTCGGGAACGCGATGGGCGAGTCTTCGTATGCCTGCCAGACGAGACGCGACGCTTCTTCGAACGGTGTGGCCATCAGATAGAAGTCGGGTCCGTTCGGACCGAGCGGGTCGATCACCCCGGACTCGAGGATGGATCTCTCGAGGAATCGATCTCCCGCGACTTCGGGTTCGGGCGCGAGAACCGAGAGATTCGACGAGCGCGCCTCGATCGTCATCGGCGGCATCATGATTTGATTCAGGTAGGGCTCCGAATCGTTCGCGATCGAGATCTGAACGCCGACCTCGACCGCGGTCGCATCCACCCTCTTTCGCGAGCCACGAAAGTCGATCGTGACGCCGCCATCGGCGTATCGTCCGACGGAGTAGTCGAGGTCCCTCTGCGTGAACTTCGCGGACAACGCCTTTGCCAGCGCGTTCGCGAGTCTCGCGAGCGTATCCGAGCGGATCGCTTCTTCCGATCGCCGGTCCGACTCGTCTCTCGATTCCGGCGGAATCTTGACGTGAACGTCGGAGACTTCCGTCGAGTCGGGTCCCAACGGGACGTCCCGAACCCAGACCTCGTACTCCCCGAGGCCATCGTCGACGATCTGCATCACCTCGAGTCCCGGAACGGTGTCGACCGACATGAGGTTCTCGCCTCGGGGATATCCGCGGACCCTGAATGGACTGGATGGATGGCCGATCTTCGCAATCAGATCATCGAAGAGCGCCGCGAAGGATGCTTGTCCTCGCGCGACGAAGAGGAGGCCACTGACGTTGACGCTGAGCGAGTTCGTCGGCGGTTCGGCGTCATCGTCCTCACTGGAGGGCCGAGAGCCGCCCTCGACCGGCGCGGTTTCGGGAGCCTCGGTCGATCCCTCGTCCGCCTCCTGCGCCACTGCGAATTGGGCGTTCAGCGCGAGGAGTGCCCCTCTCTGGTGAATCCGAAGCACACCGAGGGAGAGGGGCTCGCCGCCTTCCTGCTCGCCGAAGTCGGGTCGTCGGATCGTCGTCTTCTCGACTTCGTAGCCGACGGCCTTTTCGTCCAGATGTTCGCGGATGCTCGCTTCCACGGCGTTCGTCGCGTCCGTCAGGGAAGACTGCTCGTCGATGCTCAGCCCTTCGCCGTCGATCGCGAGCACGTAGCGATTTCCGTCCGCGAAGAGGACGCCGAGGGCAACGTTCGTTCGTGTCTGGGAGACCGTGCCGACCACGGGAATGAGCTCGTAGGGTGAGTAGCCGCTCGTGTTTGGATTCGGCTCCGGCTGCGGCTCCGGCTCCGGAGGCTCGTCGTTCAACGAACCGCCGAGGCCGACCGTCGACGCCGCTGCGAACGCTTCAGGAGCGGCCTCCACGGCCGCACCGCCGCCCGCCGACGGATGAGTGTGCTTCTTGGCCCAGACCAGCTTGACTACCTTGCCCGAAAAGAACCGGACGCCCTGTCGTTCGAGGTAGCGTTTCCAGTCGCAGAGCCAGACCGCCGAGGTCGGACCGTTCAGCGTCATGTTGCTCTCGTCGCCTGATGTGAGCGAATCGAGCAGCAGCTGGCAGTAGATCACGCCCTGGGAGCGCGCGTCGGACTCTTCGGCGTTCATCGCGACGAGCGCCTGCGGCGTCTCGAGGATCATGTCGATCATCGCGTCGGAGTAGGGCGCCGGATCCTTGGACTTCTTCTTCCACTCCCCGAGGAGGAACCTGAACCAGCTGATCCCTTCGTACTCGGCCTCTCGGCGCTTTCGGCTGGACGTCAGGAACTTCACGATCGCGAGTTGAAATCGCAATAGGTCCGTCGTCGTCAGCCCCAGGCCGCCGTCCTTCTCGGGGCGTTTCTTGCCTTCGTTGGCCTTCTCGTAGGCGTCGTCGAGTGCCTTCTTTCTTGCTTTGAGATTGATCTCGAGCAGCTCTCGAAGCGCCTCGAGCGAGGAAGGCCGGTCGACGGGAACCTCGTGAACGGGGCCGCCGTCCTTCAGCGCGACGTCGACGACTCTCGTGGGCACCAGCCGGTCGAAGGCCGTGGCCCCCGTCGTCTGGCCCTCTTCGTCGAGGATCGGCGTTCGCTTCATCGTGTCGAAAAGGTGCCGGTAGAAGCGGGGGAAGAATCGATAGCCGTGCTCCCCGGGAACCAGAGCCTCGACGATTCGAAACTCGACGCGGTCATTCGCGCGCCGGCCGGCCTTCCTACGGGATTTCGCGATTGGCTCGAGGTCGCGCACGGGAACCACGATCAGACGGTCGGCGAGGTTGGGAATGGGATCGCCGGCTGTCGAGCTCGTGTTTCGCGTGATGAGCGTTTTTCTCACCCAGCCCGCCCACTTCTCCGACTCCTCGAGCCGCTCCTTGTCGGACATCCCGAGGGCGTGACAATGGCCTCGGAGCTCGACGACCAATCCCTCGCGAAGCGTGCCTCGCTCGCTGAGGGGTTGCGGTGCGGCGAATCCGTTGTGGCTGCCTGTGCGGTTCTTGTGCTCTTTCGCGCTCGACTCGATGATCGAATCCGCAGCTTCCTCGCGCTTCGCCTGGTCGGCCTCGAATACCCTGAACGCATGACGCAATCGATGCAGGACGACCGTGATCTTGTCGTGGTTCTTCGCGCCGTGGTCGTCGGCGATCTGAGGCCAATCGGACTCGGTTGCGCCCGGGTCCATCTGGATTCGCTCGGGGGTAGGAATTCGAGACGGAGCTTCGTGGAGCCGTAGGGTTCGCATCAATTCGAGGCGCAGCGGAGACTCGTAGAACACGCGCTTCGTGGTGGATTCGTCCTTGTTCAGGATCGCCACCGCGGGCACACGGTGGGCCAACGTGTCGGGATAGTCGATCGACAGCTTCGTCTTGTGCGCGCCTATGAACTCGACCTCGAAGCCCCAGTTCGTGGCGACGTCGAAGATCTTCCTGGCGATCTGTTTTGAAGTTCGGTGAATCGTTTTGATCGGGGCACTCGTGTAGTTGTCGATCTTGAGCACGAACTCGTCCTGAGCGCTCTGCCCCTTGTCGCCCTCTACCCAGATGATCACCTTCCGGTCGTGCGTCAGGATCGCGTCGTAGATCGGGTCCACGACCTCCGTCGCGTCTTCCGCTTCTTCCTCCTGGTTGAAGAGGTAGGGGTGAGCCCGTCGTACGGGCGCGGGGATGTGCGCATGCTGATTCGCGGCGAGACCGCCCACCAGGCAGGCATGCTCCTCGTCGGGATCGAGGACGGGTTCGACGACCTGGACGGCGAAGCCGCGTTCGATCAGCTCATGCGCAGCGGTCAGACCGCTGACGCCAGCGCCGAAGATCGTCACGACGGGCATCGTCTGTTGCTGCGCGTTGACCAGCGGGGCTTCGATCACCTTGGGCTCGAAATCGAGGTCGTCGCTCATACTCTGTCCTCTGCTCCTGACATGTTCCATCTCAGCTCTTCGAGCAGCCGTGAGGTTCCGCGGCTGCGAATCGCGCCCGCCATGAAGGCGTGAAGCGCGTCGTCGAAGCGGGCGATCTCCTGAGCGCGGCCGCGCAGGTGGAGCCGACCGCGGCGAAGGGCCTCGATGATCGAGAGATCGGCGTCGACCAACTCGACCAGCGTTTGCGTGTCCGTCTCGACGCGCACACGGAACCCGTCGCCCGTCGAAGCGAACCGGTGGCCTCCGCCCACGAATTCGAGGACGCCGGTGTCCTCGTCGACCTCGAACGCGACGGGAGCGGCACCGAGGAGTGCCGAGAGGCGTGCATAGGCGTCCGGAACGTCGCGACGGATGTGTCGCAACGATTCGTCGAGGATCTTGCCGAAGCTACGCGGCATTGCGGTTGAACTCCGCGATCGCCGGTGCTTCGAAGTCGATCGTGTCGCCAGCCACCTGCCCGCGGACGCTCGCCGTCGCAGCCGTTTCGCTCACGATCGTGTTCCCGAGTCCGACGTCGTCGGGCATCGCGATCTGTGCGACGTCGTGCAGCGCGAGGTCGACCTCCACGTGGTCTCCGGCCTTGTCCGCGACGACGGAGAGCCTCGAGGGGAGGTCCGCGGAGCTGCCGGGAGAGGCAAGGCGCATGACCCGTGGCACTCGAAGGCAGCCAGCGGCCCGAGTCCGTCCCGCGCTGTCGAAGGCGACGCGGCTGCCCTGGAAGGTGCGGACGTGCTCGGCGCCGCGCCACAAGAGGACACCCTCCGAAAGGGTCAGACCGCGGGCGCGATCCGTGATGCGCTGAAGCACGATGGTCCAGGGGCGGGTGGCGCGGTTCTCGAGGACGATGGCCCACTCCCACCCGAAGTCACCGCCCCATTCGAATCGGCCCCAGTCGTGATCGTGGTAGGCGGGGGCCGACGCGAGCTCGACGACTTCGCCCTCGAACTCGACGCGGCCGGTCGCTTCGAGCCGCGGCACGACCAGCCACTTCATCGTCTCGCCACCGCCGATCGGGATGCTCGAGGTGAGAGCCGGGCGAGACGTCGGCCGGAAGCGGAGCTTCGCGCGAAGGGCAGCTCGGGCGAGGCCTGCCTCGAGGAAGAACCCGTCTTCGCCGAAGCTCAGCGTTGCGTTCGTCCAGGAAATCGAGGGATCGCCCCCGAAGAGATGGGCTCGATCCGAGCGATCGACATCGCCTATCCAGCGGCCACCGGGGCGGCGCGCGAGCATGGTGAGCCTCGGAATCTCGATCTCGCCCGTGCGGGCCTGGTCCATCAGACTGAAGTTCACGAAGAGGTGGAGATCGGGGGTCACGACGCAGAAGTGCATCCACTCCTTGTGGCCGACTCGTCCGCCCGCGGATGCCGGGCTGCGTCGCCAATAGTCGGCGCGGCGGATGAGTTCCGTCCATTCGTCCACAGCCGTGGTCATCGCAGCCAATCCTTGCGCGTCGCGACCGAAGTCGCGGGCGCGAGACCTTCGTCCTGCGACCCTGGCGCCGGAAGCCGCCGTTCGACGCGATCGAGGAGAGACACCAGGCCCAGCATCCCGAGGAGCACAGGGTCTCGTCCGTCGAGCCGCGTGGCAGGTTCGGTCCGCGTGCGGCGCGCGTCACGAAGCCACGACAGCGCTCCGAGCAGCGCTCGGTCGAGGTCGTGAATCGTCGACTCCGCGCGAACGGGCTCAATCGGTCCCGGCATCGTGGCCTTCACTTCCACCTCCACCGAAGAGTCGATCGAGCAGCGCGTCCGTGTCGTCGTGCGCGGCGGCGCGGAAAAAGGCGTCGAGGTAGGCCGATGGGAGGCGATCAGGAGCATCGCTCTGCTCGAGCAGGGACAGCGACGTCATCTGGAACACGAGCCGCGCGTCCTCGACGAGCTCGGATTCGGCAAGTCGCTCCGCCCATGCTCGTCCCTCTGACGTGCGCGCGAAGCGATCGCCTTCCGCGACGAGCGCGGCGAAGAAGCGGCGCCCCGCGACCGGGTGGGCGAGCAGGATCTCCTGAAGTGCGCGCAGGATCGTCGGTAGATCATCGGAATCGGCTTCGGTATCGACTCGGCGATCGAGGGGCGGCAGGAGTTCCTTCGCGACCGCTTGGCCCACGTCTTCGGCCGCCGGATCGCGCGAATAGAATCGGGTTCGGGCTCGATCGAAGGCGCGCCGATCGCCTCGGTCAACGGTATCCGGCGCGATCTCCCGAAGCGCGGCATCGACACCATCGGATTGGATCCGGTCGCGCAGCGAAAGGATGAGGTCGAAGGGGTCGGCCACTTTCGGCATCGCTACCAATCCCTCCCGACCACGAACTCGACGAGTCCAGCGAGGAAGTCGCGATGCGGACCCGGTCTCCAGTCGGCCCTCGTCTCCTCGAACGATCGGGCTGCACGCCGCGCGCGCTTTCGCGCCGCGGCCTGAGCCCGGGGGATGGCCTCTGATCGATCGATCAGGTCCTGGAGAAACGCGACCTCGTCGGGGCTCTTGACGGCGCCTGCTCCCGGCGCGCCCGGCCGATCTTTCTTGAGAACGCCAAGGGCCTCGGATCGCTCGCTCGGGGTCGCCTCACGAATGGCATGGATCAGCATGAGGGTGTGCTTGCCCTCCCAGAGATCGCCGGCGAGTTCCTTCCCCATTCGCGCTTCGTCGGCGGTGAGATTCAGGATGTCGTCCTGGATCTGGAACGCGATGCCGAGCGGTATGGCGAAGCGCGCGAGCCGACCGGCCTGCGCTTCGCTTGCGCCGGCGGCGACGGCGCCGACGAGAATCGGCGTCAGGAACGTGTACCAGCAGGTCTTCTTGAAGACCATGCGGACATAGTCGCGATCATCGGGACTCCAATCGGAGCGGCGAATCCAGTCGAGCTCCATCATCTGTCCCTCGGCGGACTCGCGGGCCATTCGTGCGACGATCTCGAGGATTCGGAGCGCGCGCCCGAGCCCGATCGTTTCGATGTTCTCGAGGAGAGGCTGCATCGTGAGCGCGAGCATGCCGTCGCCGACGTTGACGGCGATGGGCACACCGTGGAGACGATGGAGCGTGTCTTCGTTTCGGCGTTTCTCGGAGCCGTCTTCGACGTCGTCGTGAATCAGGAACGCGTTGTGGTAGAGCTCGAGCACTGCCGCCGTGCGGGCGACGTTCTCGAGATGTCCGCCGAGGGCCCGGCACGTGGCGATGCACAGCGCGGGTCGGAGCGCCTTTCCCGCGCGGAGCGGATAGTCGAGCATCAACTCGTACAGGAGGGCGCCCGGTCGATCGTCGCGCGGCACGAGGTCGAGAATCTCTTCCGCGACGAGCGCGCGGCAGGTCTCGAGGTAGGCATCGATCGTGTCGGGCGTTGCCGTCAAAGAAAGGGGGGCTCCGGCTACACGAGGGTCAGTCGGCGTCGCGTTTGAAGCCGAACCCGTCGATCAGGGCGTAGACGCGTGACCTCGCCAGGTCGAGGCGGCGGGACGTCTCAGTCACGTTCCAGTCGGTTTCCTCGAGCGTTCGCGCGAGGAGGTCACGCTGGAAGAAGCGCGTCGCCTCCTGGAAGCTGAGACGTTCCGATGCTGCGTCGATCGGTGGCGTGTCCGCCACGGCCGGGAAGACGTGTCGTTCGCCGATCTCGGTCGCGCGGTCTCCGGCGGCGCGAATCGCGCTCGCAGCAATCGTCGATTCGAGCTCGCGGACGTTCCCTGGCCAATCCGCTCCATGGATCGCGCGTAGCGCACTGGGCGAGAGCGACAGGTCGCCGAGGCGATTCTGTTCCACGACGCGTGCACAGAGCGCCTGAGCGAGTTCGACCACGTCTTCGCGGCGCTCGCGAAGACCCGGCAGACGGATCGGGAGAACGTGCAGGCGGTAGTAGAGATCCTCGCGAAAGAGCTTCTCTCCGACGCGCGCCTCGAGGTCCGCGTTGGTCGCCGCGAGGACACGGATGTCGGCCTGCTGGGGGGTCGTCGCCCCGAGCGGGAAGTACTCGTGTGACTGAAGCAGTTGAAGCAGCTTCGCCTGCGCTGCGACGGGAAGTTCTCCCACCTCGTCGAGGAACAGGGTCCCACCCTCAGCAGCCTCGACCTTGCCCGATACGTCATTGCTGGCGGCGCTATGCGCGCCGGCGCGCGCCCCGAAGAGCTCGCTTTCGATCAGCGCATCTGGAAGCGCGGCGCAGTTGAGCTCGACGAACGGGCCTCGGCATCGAGCGCTATTGTCATGGATGGCGCGTGCGAGCTGGGTCTTGCCGGTTCCCGATTCGCCCGTCAGCAGGACGGTGACCTCGAGGGGTGCAGCGAGCATCGCAGGCTCGAGGGCTCGGGCGAGCGCGTCGCTTCGCCCGAGGATCCCTCTGAGATCGTTTCGATCGCGTAGCTCTCGTGTTGCGTCGGTCGTCCGGCTCTCTCTCGCCGCACGCACGAGCCCGTCCGCGAGTGGCGCGAGGTGTCGGGCGAAGATCTCCGCGGCTTCGCGGTCCGCGTCGGTGTACTGGCCTCCGCGTCGATCGCGACCGAGGTAGACCGCACCGAGACCAGAACGACCGCCGACGGGGGCGCACACGACTGCGCCGATCCCCGCGGCCTGCACGCTCTTCTGTTCGCTGAATCGCTCGTCGAGCAGCGCCGAGTGGGTGGCGATGGTTTCGCCCGTCGCCAGCGCCTCCGCGATGATGCCGCGAGAGATCCGCGTGCGAACGGCGTCTACTTCGTCCTCGGACATCCGCCTCGCGAGCGACCAGGCGCCGCTCTCGTCCGTCGCCGCGTCGTTCAGCTCGAGGTAGCCCTGATCGGAGTTCGTCAGCTCGAGAATCAGCCGAAGCGCGTCCTCGAGAAACGCCTCGAGGTCGTCCTGGGCGCCGAGGTCGAGGAGCTGGCGATAGAGATCGCGCTCCCAGAGCACTCGATCAGGGTCTGTGGCGTGGGCCTCGTCCATGCACGCCTCCGCCCCCATGTTAGGGAAGTGGTCCCCACTCGAACAGCCCGGGTCCAGGCCGGCGTGTGCGAAGACGCACTGGACTCCGATCGGGAACGGAGTGGCCGGAAGCGCTTCCGATATCGGGTCGACCCTCGCGGGGCTCACGCCGTTACACCCCCACGCGACGATTCGAGTCGAACTGTACGAGTCGAACTGTACGAGTCGTATTCGAGACGAGGTCGTCAGCCGCGATCGGGCTCTCGGACGGCTCGTGTGGCGCCTCCGACGCTTCGACGCGAGCGAGCTCGCCAGCGACGTTGGCCGCCACGGGCGGCAATGCCTCCACCGCATTCATCATGGTTGGATCGAGGATGAGGATTCCCCAGAAGACGGTGCCGAGCGTCGCCAGAGCGACGGTGGTGCGCTTTCCGGCGGCGAAGATGCGGTGGGTCTCGCGGTAGATTCGGACTCGAGCGACGACGGGATTCATGTTCGGGCCTCCAGGTCGTGGGGTTTGCGGAGTGGGGTCGGGAAACGAAAAAGCAAGGGCCGTGCCAGGGCCGAAACGCGCGTCAGGGGCATGCGGCGGGGCGCGGCGTCCTCGATCGAGTACGGCGCTCAGGGCGCACCGTCCTGTCCCGAGGACACCGCGCCGATGCGCGCTGCCCGTCCCGTCAGCGCCCAGAAGACGAGACGGGCAGCGCGCCGCCCTGGCGGACGAAATCGCTTCGGGGGGACGATCCGGCGTCCCGGTACATGCCTTCGAAATCGGTCTGGGGTGCGCGCCACTCCCAGGGGCGATCGAGGGTCGCGGTCGGAATCGGAGCTTGGGTCGGGTCGTCACCGGCGGCGACGCCGACGGCGGTCACGATGATGGCGAGGGCAGCGACGACCTGGCCGGCGGACTGCATGCGGGCGATGCGGCGATGGCGCGCCGCGTTGGAGCGGAGATCGGGACGGGACATGGCGGGTTCCTCGTGTGGAGGTCGTGACCCGCGAGGGCCTCGGCGTCGACCATCGACGCCTGGCCCTCGCGGGCGACACGATCACGCTCCTTTGCCAGAGCAAGCCGCATGCCAGACCTGAAACCTCGTTCATTTGCGTTAGGCGGATACGGTCGTCCACTTTCGAGGACGATCAGGCTGGTCGAGCGTCCTCGATCGAGGTCGATCGGTGGCGCAGGTGTGACCTTCGGGCGTGGTCTTCTCTGACCCTGGGCGTGACCGTGCGCGCGGAGAAGAAGAGCCGGATCGGTCCAGACGGGGTGGACGCGGAATAGAAGCCGGTCGCGGACTCGGGTATCGTGAGCGCGCGGTCGTCACGAGTCCAGCCGAAAACGACTCGGGAATCCCGTGACGCAATGGAGAGCGCTTGTCCGAGACCGACTCCGAGCCGGAACGGGCTGACGAAGAAGGCGTCGGCGATCGCCGTCCCGGCGCCCATCTGATGGCCCGCGCCGGCGTCGTCCTCCTCGCCTTCGCGCTCCGTGTTCTCTACGTGCGCGAGGTGTGGCCGCATCCGGCGATCCAGCTGCCCGTCATCGACGCGCTCGCCTATCGAGATCGGGCGCTCGAGATCCTCGCGGGCGATTGGCTCGGGGGCGCGGTCTACTACCTCGATCCGCTCTACCCCTTCTTCCTCGCGTTGATCTACCTCTTCGTGCCACCAGACTCGATGGGGGTCCTGGTGGCCCAGGCGGCGCTCGACGCGGCATCGGTCGCGATCGTGATGGCCATCGCGCACCGCGTCCGGGACGAGCCGACCGCGATCGTCGCTGGTCTGATCGCCGCCACCTACAAGCCCTTCTTCTACTACTCGGCGCTGCTGTTGAAGGCCCCGCTGATGATCTTCCTCGTCGTCATGGCGCTCTATCTGGTGATTCGCGCCGCAGACGACGACGACCTCTGGCGTTGGGGTCCGGCCGGTTTCCTGCTCGGTCTCGCTGCGCTCACCCGGGGCAACTCGCTGCTCTTCGCGCCGGCGCTCGGACTCTGGATCCTGGTCGCGTGGCGAGGGGACATCCGGCGACGGATCCTCGCGATCGCCGTTCTCGGCGTGGGACTCGCGTGCGCGATCGGTCCGGTGACCGCGCGCAACTGGGTCGTAGGGGACGACCTCGTGGTGTTGAACAGCCAGGCCGGCCAGAATTTCTACATCGGGCACTTCGAAGGAAACGAGACCGGCGCCTACGTCGCGCCGCCCTTCCTTCGCCCGAACCCCGAATTCGAGGAGTCCGACTTTGCGAAGGAGGCGCTCGAGCGAACCGGGCGGGACATGAAGCCGTCGGAGATCTCGAACTATTGGCTCCGCGAGGGATTGCTCGAAATCGCGGACGATCCGGCGCGATTCGTGCGGCACAGCGTGAGGAAGGTGCTGCTGCTGGTGAACGCGGTCGAGATCCCGGACAACGTCAGCTACGCCTACTTCGCCAAGGAAGTGTCGTCCATGTTGTCGTGGCCACTTCCCGCGTTCGGGCTCGTCGTGTGTCTCGCCGCGGCCGGTGTCGTCGTCTCGTGGCGCGACCGTCTGATGCAGCTGCTGATGCTCTACTTCCTGGCCTACGCCTCGGGCATCATTCTCTTCTTCAACCTTTCGCGCCTGCGACTGCCGTTGGTGCCCGTCTTGATCCTGCTCGCCGCGACCGCAGTGGTGGTCGCCGGTCGGCGGGTGCGTGTGCGTGATTGGCGTGCCGTGGCGCTGCCGGGGGTGCTCGCGCTGCTGATGATCCCGGTGACGCGCCTGGACCTCTATTCCCAGAGTATGAACGTTCGATACGTGAACATGGGCGTGGGGTTCGTGCAAGCGAGTGATCGGAGCTGGCAGCAGGCCCAGGTCCTGCTCGAATCGGACCGTCGCGCGGAGGCGGAGCCGCTGATCATGGAGGCGATCGAGCATCGGTCCGCAGCCGAGGAACAATTCGAGAAGGCACTGGAGGTCGACCCGGGCTATCCGCGCGCGGTTCTCGTGTTGCGACAAGCCATGCTCGTGCGGGCCCTGTTGCACGATCAGCTCGGCGACCACGAGAAGGCCTTCGCGGTGGCCCGTGAGACGGCGAGTCGCTTCCCGGGCTTCGTCGATGCCCACGTCGTGCTAGGCCAGAGCCTCCTGCGCCTCGATCGGCTGCCGGCTGCGAGCCAGGCGTTCCAGCGCGCGTTGCGGATCGAGCCCGACAACCGCGAAGCGCGAGCCGGTCTCTTGCGGATCCGACGGCGCGCCGCAGCTCGACCCGCTCCGCTTCGGCCGAATGCGCCGGCTCCGTAGTCGGCCCCCGGTCCACAGATAGGTGATCGGCCCGGACGAGCGCCGCGTATACTGTCGCGCGGATACGTCATGAGCTCCAACGAACTACAGAATCTCGTGGCTCCGCCGCCGCGCCACGCGAAGACCATCGTGGTGATGCCGGCGTACAACGCCGAGAACACGGTCAAGCGGGTCTACGACGACATCCCCCGCGAGCATGTGGACGAGATCCTGCTGGTCGACGACGTCAGCCAGGACGACACGGTGCGGATCGCCCGGGAGCTCGGGATCGAGGTGATCGAGCACGCGCGCAACCGGGGCTACGGGGGCAATCAGAAGACCTGCTACGAGCACGCCCTCGAGCGCGGCGCGGAATTCGTGGTGATGCTGCACCCGGACTACCAGTACGACGCGCGCATGATCGGTCCGGCCGTCGGGATCCTGGCGAGTGGCAACTGCGACGTGATCCTGGGCAATCGCATCCGCACGCGCCAGGAGGCGCTGGCTGGCGGCATGCCCAAGACCAAGTACTTCGCGAATCGCGGCCTGACGATGGTCGAGAACATGCTCTCGGGCCAGAACCTGGGAGAGTGGCACTCGGGCTTCCGCGCCTACACCCGCGAGGTGCTCGAGACGATTCCGTTCCAGCGCAACAGTGACGACTTCGTGTTCGACTCGCAGTTCCTCGTCCAGAGCGTGCACATGGGGTTCAAGCTCGGCGATCTGCCGGTCCCGGTGCGCTACTTCGACGAGGCGTCGAGCATCGACCTCAAGCGCTCGGCCGAGTATGCGCTCCTCACGCTCGCGACCTTCGGCCGTTGGTATCTGCACATGGCCGGGTTCCGCTCGACGTTGTTCGAGAAGTAGTCGCACGGGAATCGGGGGCGCTGACGCCGCGGACTAGCGAGGCCGCTCGCTCTGCGCCTCTGGCGCGTCTGGCGCGTCTGGCGCCAATCGGCGGTGGAGCCAGCGAGCGGCGATGCCCGCCGCAACCAGGAAGGCCACGGCGAAGGCGACACCGCCGAGGCGTCCTTCGAAGGCGGAGCGGCCGAGTACGACGAATCCCGTCGCGTAGAACATCTGCACCACGACCGAGATCAGCACGAAGCGCGCACGGTCGACGCTCGCGAGCACGATCGCCCAACTCTGGATGAAGTAGGGGATCCCGGGTGTGACGCGCATGACGGTCAGGAAGAGCAGCTGATCCGAGGGCCGCTCGAGTCGCGGGATGCGAATGCCCCGGCCGGTGACCATCGCCTCGAGGCGTGGGCGCAACACCGAGGACCCGATCGCGTGTACGAGGAGGGCGTTCGCGGCGAGGACGAGCGCGATCCAGAGCAGCGACTGCGGGACGCCGTAGATCGGCCCCGCCGTGACGTAGAACGCCGTGGCCGGCAGGGGCGCCATGATCGCGAGGGTCATCACGGCGAAGAAGATCGGTGCGGGCGCACGTTGCAGCCACGACCAGGCCTCTTCGACCAGCGTCCGTGCTTCTTCGAAGCCGAGGATCGCGACGGCGGAGAGCGCGATCACAGCGAGCGCGACGGCGACGAACATCCCGCGCTGCACCCGCCCGCGCGTCGCTCGAGCGGCCGAGGTCGGCGGGCTGCCCTGTTCGACTTCGGACACGAATGACCCGTTTCGTTCGAGGTCGCGCGAGGATACAAGATCGCACGCCGCGATGTTGGGCGAAGTGGCCGCGCTTCTCGTACGCTCCTCCGAGCCGGGAGATCACGTCCGATGGAACGCCTCGACGCACGCGCATTCGCGACGGCCCTCGGCCTCTTCGTCGTCGCCGTGTCGATCCGTGCTTTGCCCTGGGGCGAAGTCTTCACGGAGGAGGGCGTACGCTTCATCGGCACCGACCCCTACTTCCACATGCGCGCGATCGCGTGGACCGTCGAGCATTTCCCCGCGCTGCAGACTTTCGATCCCTACATCCAGTACCCGGACGGCGCGCGCCCGATCGTCGCACCGCTCTTCGACTGGATGCTCGCGCTCTTCGCATGGCCCTTCGTGGACGACGTCAGCGGGGACGGTCTCGAGCGGCTCGAGCGGTTCGCGGTCTGGGTTCCCCCGCTGCTGGGCGGACTCGCGGTCGTCGTCACGTGGGGCACCGCGCGCCGACACTTCGGCGCCTCCGTCGCGCTCGTCGCCGGAGGGCTGCTCGCGATCACGAGCGGCCATTTCTGGTACTCGCGACTCGGGCTCGTGGATCATCACGTCGCCGTCGCGCTTCTCGCCGTCGCGCAGCTGGCCCTCGCGCTCCGGCTGCTTCGGCCGAGGGAGGGGGCGGAGGACGGTATCCGCTTCGGCATGGCGACGGCACTCGGGGCCGCGATCGCCGCGGCGTTCCTCGTCTGGCCGGGTAGTCTCCTGCACCTCGCGTTGATCGATGGTCCGCTCGTCGTCCATGCGATCAGCCGCGATCTCCGGTCGGCGTCCTGCGCGCACGCGCTCGAGATCGCCCTGGCGCACGGCGCCGCCGCCGCGTTCGTCATTCCATTCGCGTGGGGCAACGAGTGGACGCATCTCGGTCCGTTCAGCCCGGTCGTGCTCTCCGAATTCCAGCCCTGGGCGCTCGCGTCCGTAGGGATTTCGCTGGCGTTCGCCGCCGTCGCGTGGAAGAACGATCGCCTGGGCGAGACGCCGGCCGTGCGGCTAGGCACGGTCGTCGCGGGGGGTGTCCTCGTCCTCGGTGCCAGCCTTCTGGTGTTCCCGGGTCTGGCGGAGGGCCTCGATCTGATCCGACAATGGCTGACCCGGAGCGAGCAGTTCGCGGCCTATCGCGGGGTCGCCGAAGCGGCGCCGATGCTCGTGGTGGATGGACGCTTCGATGGCACGATGGGACTCGCACGACTATCGTGGTTCTTCTTCGCCTTTCCGATCGGCGTCGCCGCTCTCGCCGTATCGAGGCGAAGAGATCCGGAACGAGTGGTGACCTGGTCCGTGCTCTTCTGGGCCACAGGGCTCTTTCTGGCCACGCTGCTCCAGCGCCGATTCTTCAACTCGTTCTCGATCGGACTCGCGCTCGTGACCGGGCTCGCCCTCGTCCGAATGCATGCCGAGTGCGGGAAGGGTCGACTCGCCTGGGTTCCGAAACGCGTGGCCGCTGCCGTGCTGCTCGCCGTCGGCCTGCTCGCGACGGCGCCGATGCTCGCCACCTACACGCCCTACCTCGAGGCGCACGCGGCGAGACGCGCCGGACTCCCCGTCGAGAGCACGCCGCTCCAGCAGGTCGTTCGCATTCATCATCGTCTGGCGGATTGGCTTCGTGTCCATACGCCGTCGCCGGGCGCCTGGCTGGAGAACGAGCCGACGCCTGCCTGGGGCGTGCTCGCGCCCTCGGATTTCGGCCACGCGCTCAAGTACATCGCGCGCCGCCCGGTCGTCGTCGACAACTTTCTCGACGACGTCGGTGGCGATGGCGGCGCGTTTCTGTCCACGGTGTTCGCGGCGAGCGAATCCGAGGCAGTGCCGATGCTCGACGCGCGAGGCGTTCGCTTCGTGATCGCGCCCCTCTCGCGGGCGAGGCTCGGTCGCGAAGTCGATCGCGGCGGCCTCTTCGACCAGCTCGCGACCGTGGGACGACCGCGCGCCGCAGCGGCGGCTGGTATCACCGCTCCGCCGTCGCAGCTCCGACTGCGATTCGAGCACGCCTGGACGCCGCCGGGTGGCGGGCGTCCGAGGCCACTCTTCCGCATCTTCGAGCGGGTGCCGGGTGCGCTGCTCGTAGGCAGGGCGGCCCCGGGAAGCGAGGTCACTGCATCCCTCGACCTCACGCTGTCACACGGCCACACCCTTCGCGTCGACCACACGACGCGCGCCGGCGACGACGGCCGCTGGGCCCTTCGGGTTCCATACTCGACCTTCGGTGCGCCGGCTTCGGTCCGTCCGGGTCGTCACTACGTCGTCGCATGCGACGGTTCGACTGTGACCGCGCGGGTTCGGGAAGAGGACGTGCAAACCGGGGCGGAGATCGGGATCGACTGCGAATCCGAGACGCGACCCGGCACCGGCTGACCGCGGCGACGCCGTTCGTCGAGACGCGGCCGCCCGTCGAGGCGATCGCGACTACGCGGCGAATGCCCAGGCGAGCACCGCGCCCAGTCCGGCTGCGAGCGGGAGTGTGCCGAGCCACGCCGAGAGGACTTCCGCGCTCGTGCGGCGATCGAGGGTTCCGTCCGACGCGCCGATGCCGAAGATGCCGCCGGTGGAGACGTGCGTGGTCGAAACCGGGAGACCGAGCCGCGACGCGCCGGTGACCAGCAGGGAAGTCGTGAGGTTCGCGGCGAAGCTCGGTCCGTCGCGCATGGGCGTGATGCGGTGGGCGAGGGTGTCGGCCACGCGGCGCGCGGAGACGAGGCCGCCGATGGCCATCGCGACACCGAGGACGACGGCGCCTGCCAGCGGTGGGGTCACCGCCGCACCGACCATCAAGCCGAGGATCTTCGGCGTGTCGTTGAGCCCGCGCGCGACCCCGACCGCGGAAGCGCTCAGGAGATGGCCGACGCGCAGCGCGCCCGCCACGTCGACGCCGACCAGATGGCGCTCGCCATGGGCGCGGCACTCGGCCGACGGGGCCACTTCGACGCCGAGCATCTGATGCGCGCCGGTCGCGGCCCCCGGCGCGGCTGGAACGACGACCGGGTCGACGCAGACGCAGTCGCCCATCGCGACGCCGAGGGACGATCCCGCTGCGGCCCCCGATCGCGTCAGTCCCCAGGCGATCCCCACGGCGAGGATCGGACCGACGGCGAGTGGCAGCACGAAGGCGGTTCCCAGGGCGCCGAGTTTCAGCGCCGGTCCTGCGGCCACCGCGCCGGCCCCCACCAGCCCGCCGACGATCGCGTGGGTCGTGGAGATGGGCAGTCCGAAGCGCGTGGCGATTCCGACCGTGAGCGCGGCGCCGAGCGCGACCGCCGCCAGCATCGACGTCGAGAACATCTCGGGCGGCACCAGCCCCTTGCCGGAGAAGGCCTTCACCAACGCGCCGGCGATCACGAGCGAGCCGACCGAACCGATGAGCTGCGTGACGGTCGCGAGCGCGAGCGCCGGGCGGTAGCTCAGCTGGGCCGAGCCGTAGAGCGTCGCCACTGCTTTGATGTTGTCGTTTGCGCCGTTCGCGAAGGCGAGCGCCACACAGGCCGAGACGAGGATCCACTCCATGTCCAGGGTCTACGTCGCGATGAGGCGCATCGTTACGGTTCGTTCGAACCGTGCGTGGCATTCGTGCTCACTCGATCGGAAAGTGTGGGGATTCGACAGGGAATCGCGGCTCCCTTCCGCTCCGCTGCGCCGCTAGAGTGTGAATGCGGAGCGCCCCATCGGCGCGATTCGTCCGCGAACGGGAGCGACTTCGAAGGCATGGCGGGCGCAGAAGGAATGGGTGGCGCAATCACGCGTGGAGATCCGACGCTCACCCCGCGCCAGCTCGAAGTGCTCGAAGTGATGGCGCGCGGACTCACGAATCGCGAGATCGGTGAAGTCCTCGGGATTTCTTCCGGGACCGTGCGCGTCCACGTCGCTGCGATCCTGGAGGCCCTCGGTGTCTCGAATCGCACCGAAGCCACGGATCAATTCCATCGCCTGGGGCTCGGCTCGGCCGGGTCGCGCCCGAGCCCGGACGCGCAGACCATTCGTCCTGCCGTCGCGGTCCTTCCGCTCGCGACGTTCTCGGAGGAGGCGGAGCATTTCGCCGACGGGATCAGCGAAGACCTGACCACGCGCTTGTCGCGCTGGAACTGGTTTCCCGTCGCGGCTAGAAATTCGAGCTTCGCCTTCAGGAACGCATCCGGCGACGTCGCTTCGATCAGTCGAACGCTGGGCGTTCGTTATGTGGTCGATGGCAGCGTGCGCCCGAGCGGCGATTCCGTTCGCGTGACGATCCAGCTGGTCGACGGGCACACCGGTCACAACGTGTGGGCCCAGCACTACAACCGCGACCTCGGCGCTCGATTCGAAGTGCAGGACGAGATCGTCGATAGGATCGTCGCAACGCTCATGCCGTCGCTGGCACGCGCCGGCGGAATCCAGATCATCGAAGGCGACGGGAAGGCCGAGGACGCATGGGATCGCGTTCAAGAAGCGTTCGCCCGCATGGCGGAGAACGACGTCGCTGGGTGGGAGCGAGCCGAGGCGCTCGCCGAAGAAGCGTTGGCTCTCGATGATCGCCTCGCGCCGGCCTACAGCGCGCTCCTCTACTGCAATCTGAACCTGTATCTGGTCAATCGGACGCCCGATGATCCCTCGCGCATCGATCGACTCGATGCCTTGAGCCTCGAGCTCGAGACGATCGACCCGGCGGAGCCCCTCGCGCTGATCGGTCGCGCGATGGCGCTCCTCGCCAGGAACGAGAAGGCGGCGGCGCTCGAGTATGCGGAGCGTGCGCACAAGCTGGCCCCGAAGATGCTGTACACGATCTGGCTCCGCGGGATGTTGCTGACCGGGCTGGGGCGCCTCGAAGAAGCGGTCGAGGCCCACCGCCAAGCGCTCCAACTCGCGCCCGAAGATCCGTTCCTTCCGATGGTCCGGTCGACCCTCGGCATGGCCTTGCTGATCTCGGGCAATCTCGACGAGGCCCTCGAACAAGTCACGGCCGCCCTCGACCAGGCACCCCGGATGGCCCTCGCACACTCGCTGCACGGCGGCGTCCAGGAGCTCCAGGGGAATCGTGAAGGCGCGCTCCGCGCCTACGCCAAGGTTCGGGAATTCGCGCCCGACTACGACGGGGTCGTCGCGACCGATCGATTCGTTCCGGATTGGGCTGCCGACGGAATGAAGTCGCGAATCGAAGAGCTCAACCGGGAGCTGGACGCCCGCGTGCGAGCATCCGCCACGAAGTAGGTCCGGCGTCGGGCGATCGCCGGCGCGACGAGGACGCGTCGCGGTGCCGGTCACGCAGCTTGATCGCGATCAGCGTCGCCTGTGCGCGCGGGGTGCTCCCCTGCGCATTCCGCGAGGCACACGTCGAGTCCGGCCTTGCGGGGTCGAAGAAATGCGCGAAAGCGCTGTGGAAACGGGTGAGTACGCGTGATTCGCAGCCGGCCGGGCCGATCTTAAGAATTCCTTAAGGAGATCGTCGGGACCGCCGCGCGACCCTTGGGAAGACTGCAGCGCATCGATCAGCAATGGAGACCTCGATGCCTGAAGAACTCGACTCTTGCCGGAAGCGATGCTCGGAAGCATCGGCGCAGAACCGAATCGAAGTCACGCCTGACGCGCGTGCCCGGACACCGCGCGTCCTCGCCCTCGCCCTCCGCCTCGGCCTCGTGCTCGTCCTCGCGAATACTGGATGCCTCAGCAGCTCGCTCTTCGATGGCAATACGCTCTTGAATCAGGATCTCCAGGCGAGCGATCACGACCGGATCTTCCCGACCGTGCGGGTGAGTTGGGAAGTCTCGGAGGACGAGCGCGATCGACAGGTGGGCCTGCTGGAGACGCTTCGCTCGGCGCGACCGGCGGCGAAGCCTGCGGAGGGCGAGGCCAGGGCGACGTTGCCCGAAGATCCGGTCGAAGCGCGCGAGCGTCGAGCCGTCCGGGGTGCCGTGTCCTTCGACGCCGAGTACGCGGTCGGAATCGGCGGTCGTGACGACCGCCCGACCCCCGGCAACGTCGAATACGCCGATCAGTTCCTCGTCGGCGTTCCGTCCCTGCGATACGACTACGACCTGCACATTGCGACCCTCGGAGCACGAGGCGGTCTGCGGATCGCGGACTACTTTGCGCTCGAGGCGCTCGGCGGTCTCTCGCTGAGCTCGCTGCGGCTCCAGCTCGAAGACGCGACGCAACAGGTCACGGATACCGGGACCTCGCTGGGCGGACACATCGGCGCACGCATCACGATCCGCCCACATCCCGTCTTCGGCATCGTCGGCGAAGGCAAGATCAACCTGATGGGCGGCCTGCACGACAAGCGCCGCTTCGTGTTCGTCCCGACCGCGATGGTCGCCGGCGAGCTCCACTTCACCCGCAACGTCTCCGCCTTCGGCGGCTACCGCTGGTGGCGCTACCGCGAGAACATCGCGAGCGCGTCCGACATCGACGATCTGGTGATCGAGGGGCCGACGTTCGGGGTGTTGATGCGGTTCTGAATCGCCTCGAGAGCGCCACCCGCGCTCCGTGTCGTGCGGATGAAGTCCACCTGGTGTCGGTCGTCCGCCGAATCGGGCGCGACGCGCAACGCCGCTCGAGAGCGCGTCGGGTTCCTCGAAATCTCGACATATCGAGCGCCGACCGCCCACTTCACTTCGTGGAGGTGCGTGCCGGTGGCGGGACGATTCGGGATCGGCCGTGGAATGACCTCGAAGGCGAGAGCGCCGAGAAGGACCTCGGATGCCCGGGTGGCCCTCCAGGAGGCGACGCAATGAATTCGCGCGTCCGACGATGGGGCGCCGCGCTCGCGACCGCGTGGATCTGCGCGATCCCGGCGACCAGCCACGCCGCGATCACGTGGAGCGCCGAGGCGACCCGCGAGCCTGCGACCGGGAATCGGCTCCTCGTCGACGTGACGATTCGGAACGATGCGCCGGTCCAGGGCCTCGCGGTTTCCGTCCACGACTACGACACGAGCCTGCTTCGTCTCGACGTTTCGGGATCGATTCTCTCGCAGAACGTCCTCGTCGAGTTTCCGGTCGGGCCGGGCTTCGGTTTCGGCGGACTCGACGGCAACACGGTCACGCTGCCCCTCGTCGAGACCGTCGACGCAGGCGTCGGTCGCGTGCGTTTCTTCGAGGGGCGTCAGCTCCAGGGCGCCGAGCAGACCGGGGAGCTCGACATCAGCCCGATCACCGGGGCGGTCGGTGGCCCCCAGTTCCGGCTGGTCTTCGACATCGTGGGCACTGGCCTCGCGAGCCTGACCGTGAGCTCCAACGCGGTTGGCGATGCCGTCATCTTTCCCGGACCGATCGTCAGCACATCGAATAGCGTGACTTTGGCGGTCCCGGTGCCCGAACCGGGGACGGGGCTGCTCGTCCTTCTCGGATTCGCGAGTCTCGCCCAGACGCGTTCGTCTGGACGCGCCCGACTCGACTTCGCCTCATCTTCGATCCGATTCGCCCAGCGTCTCCACGATTCGTGCCAGCCGCGCCACGCGGGACTCGAGGGCGATCATTCGGCGTCGCATCTGGAGCGTGACGTGCACGCCCGCGGCGTTCACGCCGAGCTGCTCGATCAGCACGTGGGCCAGGCGTAGCTCCTCCGCCGAATCCGGATCGAGGCGTTCCTCTTCGAAGAGTCCTTCGTCGCGCAGGGCGGCGAGGGTTCGCGGCGCGAGGCCGAGGTGCTCGATGACGTCAGAGAGCGGGGTGCGTTGGCTTCGTCTTCGCGTCATGCATCCGCTCCCGCCCGGGGATCGGGCTCCTCGAGCGCTTCGAGCTGTTCCCGGAGCGCTTCGGGCACGTCCTTCGGAACGACGATCTCGACGCGCGCATAGAGGTCGCCCGCGGCGCGAGCACCGTGGGCCGGGACGCCGCGGCCGCGCAGACGCAGACGTCGACCGCTCGACGTGCCGGGAGGAACGCGCAGGGAGACCGGACCGTCGGGGGTCGGCACGTCGACCGTCCCACCGAGTACGGCCTCGGCCAATCGCAGAGGCAGGTCGAGCTCGACGTCGCGGCCCGATCGCCGAAAGACGGGATGCGGGCGTAGGCGGGGATGGAGAAGGAGATCGCCATCGGGTGCGCCACCGGCGCCGAAGCCGCCCTTGCCCGGGATCCGAAGCAGGCCCGAGTCGTTCACACCGGGCGGCACGCGCACGGAAACGGTCTCGAGCTCCGTGCTGCCGTCGATGCGTGGCCGTCCGATCGAGAGCTTGTGTTCGCCGCCGCGGAGGGCATCGAGAAAGTCCAGCTCGATCGTCGCTTCGATGTCGCGCCCACGCATCTGGAACGGCGCACCATCCGGATACGTCCGGGTGCCGGGATCCTGGCCGACGGCGTGCGCACCGAAGCTGCTAAGCAGATCGTCGAGATCGCCGAAGGAGAAGGCGTGTTCGAATCCGGATCCGTCCGCGGCGCCGAAGCGCTGCGAGAACGCGTCCCGCTCGGCGCGTGCGTGCTCCGCGTCGAACCCGCCCTCGAGGGAGATCTCTCCGAACTCGTCGAAAGCGGTGCGTCGCTCGGGGTCGCTCAACACGTCGTAGGCGACGGAGATCTCCTTGAAGCGCTCCTCCGTCGCCGCATCGCCCGGATGCAAGTCGGGATGCGTCTCGCGTGCGAGTTTTCGGTATCGCTTCTTGATCGTCTCGAGATCGGCGTCGCGGGCGACGTCGAGAACACGGTAGGGATCCATGGGCTCGTCTTCCGTTCGTTCCTGCAACGTCGGCGCGCATCGGCGCAGGTCAAGCGCGCTCCGGTTCGAATGCGCGGGGTGGGTGGTTGACGACTCCGCCTCGGTGTCGACGCTCGAAAGAGGGCGGAGCCCGGGACCCACGCGCGCAGGGCGCACGCGTCGATTCCGAAACCAGTACAGACCTGCTCCACCCCGAACGAACGAGGAGTCCCGTCATGTCCAGAGTTCCCGAAACCCGCCCGGTCAGCCGGGCCATCGATCCCTTCGCCGACTTCGACCTCTTCGGGCCGAGCCTGTTTCGTCGCCTCGCGTCGGACACGTGGCCGACGCGCGCGGTCGCATCCGGTGAGGGGCATCTCATGCCGGCGATGTCCGTCGCCGAGCGCCCCGACGCCTACCAGATCACGGCCGAGCTCCCCGGGTGCTCGTCCGAGGACGTCACCGTCGAGGTGCACGACGGCGTCCTCTCGATCCGGGGCGAGAAGAAGAGCGAGACCGACACGGATCGCGACCATCTCCACTTCTCGGAGAGGACCTACGGCCAGTTCTCGCGGGCGATCAAGCTCCCGGCCAACGCCGACGACCAGAACGTGGAGGCGAAGTTCGCCGACGGCGTCCTGACCGTCGACCTGAAGAAGGTCGAAGAGAGCAAGCCGCGGGTGGTCCGGATCGAGAGCTGATCCGGGGCGCGCCGGATCGGCACCGAATCGATAGGGACCTTCGAAATCGAATCGACTCTCCTGCTGCCGCGCGTCGAAGCGTTGTCCCGGATCAATACTCCCGGCGACATCAACGCGGAGTTCGGGCCGATCCTGCGGATGACGTTTCAGTGCTCGACCGCCAGCGTGATGGAGGGCCGGCGGTCGGGCTGCGCGCTCTGCCGCAGCTGGATTCTCTTGCTCGGCCTCTTGCCGATCGAGTACGACGACGTGGCGTTCAGCGAGGTCGAGCAAGAGCGGAGGTTCGTGGAGGAGTCCAGGATGTGGCTCCAGGGCGCTGGAGGCACGAGCGCGAGTTGCTCGACACGAACGACGGTCCGCGTCTGGTCGACCGGGTGACGTACGTGGCGAGGCGCTCGTGGATGGAGCCGATCCGTCTGCCCGTATTCAGAGCGTTGTTCCAGTACCGACACCTCCGGCTTCGCCGCCTCTACGGGGGTGGGGGCTAGGCGCGTGAGCGTCGCCGGGACGCGTGCACCGGCCGCACGGGCGGTGTTCCGCCGAGCGTGAGGCGGCGGGCGCTGGGATTCGCGATCTTGAGGGACGTCGCCCGCTCGTCGGGCAAGGAGCGATCATGATCGACTTCTACGGCTACATCACGACCATGACCTGGCGCGCGGGTGTCGCGCTCGAAGAGCTCGGCCTCGACTACCGGTTCACGTCGATCAACCTCGGAACGGGTGAGCAGAGAGGTCTCGAACACTCGGCGCGCAACCCGATGCAGAAGGTCCCCGTGATCATCGACGACGATCCGCCGGGGGGCGGCGAGCCGGTCTCGATCTTCGAGTCGGGGGCGATCCTGGTCTACCTGGCCGAAAAGACCGGGCGTCTCATCCCGACCGATCCGCGCGAGCGTGCGGAGTTCCACACCTGGTTCTTCTGGGTCATGAACAGCTACGGGGCTGCCCTCAGCTGGCCGGGCGCGATGTTTCACACGGATCCGAAATACCGGATCCTGAACGAGACCGACTACTGCGAAGAGACCTATCAGTTCTTTACGGGCGCCAGCGTCCGGGCCCACCAGCAGCTCGACGAACGCCTCGCGGGTCGCGACTTCATCTGCGGCGACTACTCGATCGCGGACATCGCGGCGATCGGCTCGACGGTGCCGCTCCTGCTCCACGGGATCGAGGACGTGTCCACGCTGCCGAACCTCGCGGCCTGGTACCGACGGATGCGCGAGCGGCCGGCCGTCCAGCGGGGGCTGACCCTCGGCGAGGACGCGCGCTCGAATCTGCCCGACTACTATGCGGCGGCGCTCTTCGACGACACATGGTCGAGTCGGGGTTAGGCGTTCCGTGGACGACGCACTCCGGACTTCAGGTCGACTCGAGCGGCTGGAGCGTCCGATCGACGTATTCGAAGAGCGCGGGTCGATGCAGCTCGTGGGCCCGTAGCGTTCGTCGATAGAAGTACTGCAGGAATTCTGCGTCCCGCTCCGTACCGGCGTCCATCACGAGGCGTCCGAGGTCCGCATCGGCTTCGACGAGGTCGTCGACGGGCCGCCCGAGGAGTGCCGCGAGCTCCTCGCGTTCGATGACTTCGAAGGCGGGTCCGAGCGCGTCCGCGCGCTCGAGGGCGCGCGCCTGCCGGAGCGGCGAATCGAGGGCGTAGGCGCGCGCCTCGTCGTCTCCCGCCTCGGCCTTCAGGTTTTCGAGCTGACGAACGAGGCTGGCGTAGGCGGCGCCTCGAACCGAGTCAGGCACTTCGTAGTCCGCGATCTCGGGGAGCTCGAGCCGCATCAGCTCGGCCATGCCCGCGAGGGCCGCGCGCGCCCAGACGATCGACCAGGCCACGTACATGGCATGGTCGATCTCCGGCTGCGCCCCGGCGACGAAATGCGCCATCACCATCGGGGTGCAGAGGTTGAAGCGCAGCCCGTGGAAGCGCACGACATCGAGATCGACGTCGCGCCCCGAGAGCTCGGCATAGCGTCGGATCGCAGGCGCGAGCGCCCCGAGCGGCTCGCCGAGATCGCGGCAGAGCAGCCCGCCGAGGTCCGCGAGCGGATCGCCGAGGTAGCCCGTTTCCATGTCGAGGACGGCGGTGACCCGGTCCCCCTCGAAGAGGAACTGACCGGAGTCCGCCTGGACGAAGGTGACCTCGCGACGGCCGCTCGGCACGTTCCGGTAGATCCACTGGATCGCGAACTCGAGCAGGGGCTCCGGCCGACGCTTCGCCTTGCGGAACTGCTCGACCCATTGGTCGAAGTCCCCGAGCGCAAGCGAACGCTCGTCGTCGCGCCGAGCGAGTCCCAGGGCTTCGAACTCCGAAGCGTCGATCGCGTGCATCGCGACGAGATGGCGGATGTAGTCATCGAGGATCGTCGCGCGGCGGGCCTCGTCCTCGACCGTACCGAGGTTGAATGTCCCGGGCAGCCGGTCCATCACCAGGCCTCGGGGATCGGGGCAGAAGCCGTGCACGTGCGGCACCGGCAGGCCGTTCGTCTCGAGCACCCGGTAGATGTGCGCTTCGTGGAGCAGAACGTCTTCGACGCGCTCGCCCTCGTCGTGACCGCGATCCCCACGGAAGTACAGGGGAAGAACCGCGCCGTCAGGCCGTTCGAGATCGAAAAAATACGCCGGCCGCCAACGTCCCTGGCGCCGCAAACGGACCGCACGACCGCCGAGCTCCTTCTCGACCCAGTCGAAAGCGCGCGTCCATTCGTCGTTCAGATCTTCGCGCTCTTCGAAAGGAGGCTCGGCGCTGGTCTTCGGGGAGTCGGATCGGTTCTCGTCGGATTCGGACATGGCGCGCCTCCGGCACCACTGTCGCCAGTGGGAGGAGGGCGGTCAACCCGGTCCGACGTCCCCGCGGTGTCCGCCGACCGCGATCAGCGCGGAGAGCGCTTGAACGAGCGCTTGCCTCCGGTTCGCCCGCGCGGCGGCTTGTTGCCGTCGCCTCGGGGTCCTGAAGGGCCGCGTGATCGGTCGCCGTATCGCTTCGGGGCGCCGTCGCCGTCTCGCCGGTCGCTTCGCGGCCCGGGTCGATGCGCCGTTCCGCTGCGCGCTTCGGGCCGGGGCCCGGGGGTCTTCTCCTCCGCCCGCTTGATGACGATCCCGGGGTCTCGGGAGTCCGGGCGCCGCGCGTGATCTTCGAAGTCGGCGGCGACATCGTTCGAGACTGCGACGAAGGACACTCGCGCCGCCACCTCGATCGCACCGACCTGATGGCTCTTGATCTGCCCGCGTCGGCAGACCTGCGAAAGCAGTCGGCTGGTCGTTGCGCCGCTCTGCGCCCCCCAGCTCACGAAGAAGCGCGTGAACTGATCGGCGTCGGGGCGCGCCGGGCGGCCGCCCGCGCGATCGCCACGTGCCGGTCGCCCGCCCCGATCGAAACGATCGTCGCGACGGTTGGGCCGAGGCTTCGTCGGATCGAACCCGACCACCGGCATCGGCTCGCAGGCCGCTTCCGTCTTCGTCAGGTCGAGCAGCGTCGCCACCACCTGGACCGGGTCCCGATCCTCGAGCAGCGACTTCGCATATATCCACTGCGACTCTTCCGGCGAATGCTCCGCGAGCATCGCGTGGAGCTTCCGGCGCGATCGCTTGCGCAGTGCCTTCGTCACCTTCGCCGGGGTCGGGATCGGCTGCCACGAGAGGTCGATCTTCGCATAGCGGAGCATCCGCTCGACGCGATTCAAGTCGCTGGGCGTGACGAGCAGCATGCTTCGCCCGCTCTGTCCTGCGCGTCCCGTACGACCGGAGCGGTGCGTATAGGCGTCGGCTTCTCGCGGCGGATCCACGTGGATGACCGAGGCGATCCCGGGCACGTCGATTCCGCGCGCCGCGACCTCCGTCGAGACCAGGATCGGAAGCGTGCCGTTCCGGAAGGACCCGAGGGTTCGGGTGCGTTGCGCTTGCGCGAGCTCTCCGCTGAACGGAGCCGCGCCGAAGCCGTCCTTGGAGAGCTTCTCGGCGAGATCCGTCGCATCGACGCGTCGGTTCACGAAGAGCAGGCACCGCTCGCCCTCGGCCATGAGGAGGATGTTCACGAGCGCCGAGTACGTTTCGTGCCGTTTGATCGCGTAGCCGATGTGCTGGATGTCCGCGTTGGATTCGCCGAGGCGCGTGCCTTCGAGCACGAGCGGATCGTTCTGGAACCGGCGCGCGAGCTCGACGACACCGCGCGGAAACGTCGCCGAGACGAGGTGGCTCTTGCGGGCCTTCGGCAGGGTCTCGAGGATCGCCTCGAGCTCTTCCCGAAAACCCATGTCGAGCATCTGATCGGCTTCGTCCAGGACGACGTGCTCGATCGCATCCGTGGCGATCGCCGCGTTCTGGATGTGGTCGAGGAGTCGGCCGGGCGTCGCCACTACGAGGCGAGGCCCACGGGAGAGCGCGCGGCGCTCGTTCATGATCGAGGTGCCGCCGGTGACGACTTCGACCCTCAGCCCGTCGAACTCGGCATAGAGCCAGGCGATCTCTTCACGAACCTGCGCGGCGAGCTCGCGGGTCGGGACGATCACCAGTGCGGTGGGGTGGGCCTTGCCGTCCTTCGTTCGCGGGCCGTTTCGCGAGGCCTGGCGCGGTCCCCGCGGCGGGCGCAGCTTGCCGGAATCCTCTTCGGCCGTCTCGGCATGCGAGGCTCGCTCCGCCGCTTCATCCTTCTCAGGTTCGCTCGGTGCGAGAAAATGATCCGCCAGGGCGAACCCGATCGCGACGGTCTTTCCCGACCCGGTCTGGGACGAGATGCGGAGGTCCCGACCCTCGGAGCGGGCCGACACCACCGCCTCCTGAACGGGCGTGAGGGTCTCGAAGCCGCGGCGTTCGAGCGCCGAGCGGATGGGCGCGGGCAGCTGCGCGAAGGGATCGTTCGTCATGATGGCTCGAGAGGGCGGGGTCGCGGGAGAGGACCAGCCGAGAGTGGCCGCGCCGGGGGCGCCGGAGCGGAGGAGCGCGTCGCGTGAGAGCAGCGAACGGGCTCGTGAAGCGCTGCGCACAGCGCGGAAATCGTCGAATCACGCGAATCGAGAAGCGCGAGCGGCCCGCGCGGTTTCGCGGCGGGCGCCGGACCCTAGCACATGGGCGTCGACACTCTTCGGCGTTGCGTAGGCAAGGGGTGCGCACCGGCCGATCGTCGCTCGGCTTCAGGGACGGAGCGCTCCGAGGGCAGGATCGAGCACGAGCGGATCGATCTCGTCCACGCGTGTACGTCGACTCGCCGAGGGAAGCCGTTGGTTCCAGGCGGTGAGCTCGTATTCCCCGGGGAGGCCCGTCGCGTCGACGGACACACGCCCGGAGACTTCGCCGCCGGAGGCAGGGTCGTCCGAGAGCACGATTGCCGCCGTCGCGATGAGCAGGAGTCGCATCAGAACGAGACGGCGACCTCGACGGCGCCGTAGTCCCGGGCGTCTAACGCGTTCCTGATCGCGGTCGTCACGCCGCGAACGGCTTCGATCTCGCGATGCGTGGACTCGACGCGCAGAACCATTTACTCGATCATGCGCCAGCCGATCGCGGTTGAATCGTCGAGGATCGACTCGGCGTTCCAGCCGATCGATCCCGCGATCGATTTTTCGCGTAGATTGCCCTCGTTTCCGTCGAAGGTCCCGAGCGCGCTGGCCCGAGGCGCCAGGTAGAAGTCGCGCGTCGTGCGACCGAGCAGCTCCCCGTCCAGAACGGCCTCGGCGATCCAGTAGTGGAGCGTCCCGGCGTAGGTCGTCCCTCCCCGTCGATCTTCGTCGTGCCGGTCCTGGTCCTCGTCGCCTTCGTTGCATCCGCCGGCGATGGCGTTCTCGGGATCAAGCAGACCTGCGCGGTCCAGACGGGCTGCTTCCCCGATGACGCTCCGGGATTCCCGGTCACGATCGGGAATCCGGGGAGCTATCGCCTGACGGGCGCCCTCGAGACCTCGGACGAGAACGCCGGCGTCGTCGCCATTTCGGCCGACGACGTGACGCTCGATCTCGGCGGCTTCCGGATCGCCTGCAAGAAACATGTGATCCTCATCGGCTGACGGTCCCCTGCACCACGCTGACGGGACAGGGCAGCGGCGTGAACCAGGTTCCTCTCGAGTTTCCCGAGAACACCGAGATCCGAAACGGGACCGTCACCGAGGTGGCAGCCAACGGGATTGCGATCGATTCGTACAGCCGGGCGGTCGACCTTCGTGCGATCGACAACGGGTCGGCTGGGATCTTCGCCTCCGTCGGCGGCCGCGTTCAGGATTGCGTGTCCGCCGGGAACGAGTGGGGGTTCAACATGGTCTTCGGTGGCGGCGGCTACGGCGGCAACACGTTCGCGGGGAGCACGACCGGAGACGTCATCGGATCGCAGAACGCGAACCTCGGCGGCAACAGCTGCGACGGCCAGGTCTGTCCCTGACCGCCAACCGCCGCTCGCCGACGCGCGCCGCCGCTCGATTTCTCGCCGGTCTCGAAACAGGATCGTGTAGGCTAACGGGCGTCCTTCGAGCGGAATGACGGAGTTCATGGATCGTACGGTTCGCGCCCTCACCGTGGCTCTCTGCGCCGTGTTCTTCACGTCTGGCGCGGCCGGCCTCGTCTTCGAGACCCTGTGGTTCCAGCAGGCCGGCCTCGCGTTCGGCAACAGCGTCTGGGCCTCGAGTCTCGTCCTCGCCGGGTACATGGGCGGGCTGGCGTGCGGAAACGTGCTCGGCGCGCGATTCGCGGATCGCTCGACGAACCCGCTCGCGTTCTACGCGTGGCTCGAATTCCTGGTCGGCGCGTCGGGGGTCGCGCTCGTCTTCTTCCTGCCCTCGATGAGCGCGTCCCTCGCACCCCTGCGAAGCCTCTTCGAAGATCAGCCGCTCGTTCTGAACACGACCCGGTTCACGGCCGCGTTCGTCCTGCTCGCTCTCCCGTCGACGGCGATGGGCGCGACCCTGCCTCTACTGACGCGGGCGCTCGGCGCCAAGGATGCGCATTTCGGCCGGGTGCTCGGCCTGCTCTACGCGAGCAACACCCTCGGCGCCGTCGCCGGTGTGGCAGCGACGGAAGCGTTCTTCGTGGAGGCGTTCGGCATCCGCGGGGCCTCGTTCTGTGCCGCGGGTCTGAACTTCCTCGCCGCCGTCGTGGCGTTTCGTCTGGCCCCGTCGCTGCGGGTGCCCGCTGGCCCGGGTGATCGCGAGCGGCTAGCGCCGGACGCGAATGCGGCGTCGTCGTGGAGCGGTCCAGCGCGCATCCTGCTGGCCGCGTTTCTCTCTGGCCTGACGCTGCTCGCCCTCGAAGTCGTCTGGCTGCGCGCTCTGCTGCTCTTTCTCAGCGACACACCGACGTGTTTCGCCGTGATCCTCGGCATCGTGTTAGTCGGCATCGCGTTTGGCGGATACCTGGGCTCCCTCTGGACGAGCGTCGCCGCGGAAGCGGATCGCCACGTCGGCGTCGTCGCCTACGCCGCGGGTATCGCCGGCATCGGCGGGTTCGCACTCATGCCCGCCGTCATGGACCAGTTCTGGCAGATCCGGCAGGACGCCGCGGTCGTGATGGCGGTGTCGCTTCCGCTCATGCTGGTGGTGTCGATCCTCTCCGGTGTGCTGTTCACGCTGCTGGGCGTACGCCTCAAGCGGATGGGGGGGTCGCCGGCAGCGATCTCAGGGCGCTTGACGTTCGCGAACACGCTCGGCGCGGCGATCGGTCCGCTTCTGGGCGGCTTCGTGCTCCTCCCTCTATTCGGTGTCGAGCGGTCGCTGTTGCTTCTCTGCGCAAGCTACGGCGTGATCGGACTGCTCCTCGTGACGACCGAACGCGTCGCGCCGGCGATTCGGTACGGGGCGACCCTCGCTTTCTGTCTCGGTCTCGCCGCCTTCCCGTTCGGGATGGGCGATCGGCTCATGCGCGCGTCGGCCGAGAAGTGGATGGACGAGGGGAGCGAGATCGTCGAGGTGCGCGAGGGGTTGACGGGCACCCTCATTCACGTGCAGCACAAGCTCGACGGCCTGCCGATCTACCGCCGGCTCGCGACCAACGCCTACTCGATGTCGACGACGGACTACATTTCGCGTCGGTACATGAAGCTCTACGTGTACCTGCCCCTGGCGCTCCATCCCGGGATGGAGAATGCGCTTCTCGTCGGCTACGGGATGGGCAACACGGCCAAGGCGATGACGGATACCGAGGAGTTCCTCCAGATCGACATCGTCGACATCTCGGCGGACATCCTGGACATGGGCCGGCTCGTCTATCCGGATCCGGCGGAGCTTCCCCAGAACGATCCCCGCGTGCGGGTCCACCTCGAGGATGGTCGGCACTTCCTCCAGTCGACCGACGAGCGCTACGACCTGATCACCGGCGAGCCCCCGCCGCCGGTCGTCGCGGGCGTGGTCAACCTCTACTCCCGCGAGTACTTCGAGTTGATCCACGACCGGCTGAACGAGGGCGGCATCGTCAGCTACTGGCTCCCGATGATGAACATCACCGCGGAGACCGGGAAGGCCATCATTCGCGCCTTCTGCGACGCCTTCTCCGATTGCTCCCTGTGGCACGGCGGCGCGCGGAACTTGATGCTGCTGGGCACGCGCGACGGGCAAGGAGGGGTCGATGCCGAGCGGTTCGCCAAACAGTTCGAGCGTCCCGAGATCGCACGCGAGATGAAGGACATCGGGTTCGAGGCGCCCGTCCAGCTGGCGACCACGTTCATCGGCGATGCGCACTATCTCGACGTGATCACCGACGGCGTCGAGGCGCTCGTCGACGATCAACCGAAGCGCCTGCAACAGTATGGCGCCGACGACGAAAAGGCCCGGCTGATGGCCCACTGGCGGGACGCCGAAGGCGCGAGGGCACGATTCGCGTCGAGCGGATTCGTCGACCGATTCGTTCCCGCGAGCCTGCGCGAAGACGTCGCGCCGCACTTCGAGAACCAGCGGGTCTTCAACGACTTCATCTTCTCGAGCGCCACTGCGAAGAAGGGCACGCGGCTCCTGCACCACATCCTGACGCGAACCCCCTTTGAAGTCACGCCGCAGCTGATCCTCGACAGCGACCCCGACATCCAGCGCGCTCTCCGGGAGGCCTCTCCCGAGAAACGCGCCGACCCGCGACTTCGCCTGCATGTCGCGGTCGGCCATCTCGTCGAACGCGACTACGAAGCGGCGCTCGAGGCGCTCGCGGATGTCGCAGACGCCGATCTGCCGCTGCGAGGGCTGCGTTCCTACCTGGAGGCGGTGGTCGACGGGCGCGTCCAGGGGGTCTCGATTCGCGAGTGGAATCGGCGGGGATGAGCACTGCCCGGTTCCGGGTTCATCGCGACCGAGGCGTCCACGACATGCCGTCTATGGATTCGACCGCCGGACGAGACCCGAACCGGCGGCGCCGATCGGTCCGAGGTTTCCCGCCGAACCCGCCGGTCCGGCGGCCACGCCGCCGCCGGTCGTCGAACCTTCGCCGACCGTGATGCTGCCGGCGGACGGAGGCGTCCGAGGACTCGTGACGGTGGTCGAAGTCCCGATTCCCACGGATCCGAAGATAGCCGGATTCGTCACCACGCCCGCGTTCGGCAGGGTCCAGATGGCGGAGATCAATCCGTCGTAGTCATGGAGCTGCCGCAGGCGGTAACCCTGGACATAGAGCGCGTCGTAGTTGGCCTGATGTTCCGCGGGTGTCTGCCACGGGTGATGTACGTACGGCCCCTGCGCCGGGTGCCAGAGTGCGGCGTAGCGCTTGACGCCGTGGTTGCGGTAGGTCGAGAAACGCACGACCTCCCAGCCGAGGGCGCCGTAGTAGTCGAAGAGATTGTCGTAGGTGACTTCGTCCATCTCGTAGTGAGCGACGTAGCCATTGTGCGGACGATCGACCCAGGTCGCCGCGAAGCGGAAATGGCCCTCGTGATCGTGCACGTTGAAGTCGACGAGTTGCCATCCGCGTTCGCCCATCTCGCCCCACTTCGAGCCGAAGAACGACTCGGTCATCGAGCTGTAGCTCTCGAACTGCCCGTCGATCGGTGCCCAGACCCCGTTCCAGCGCGTCTCACCGTCGACCTGAATGCCCTGCACCTGGTCGGGGCGTTGCCCCCCGGCGAGGGCATCGTCGAAGGCCGACTGGAACGCCCCGCTCGTCGCCAGATGGCGAACCCACCTTGGCGTACCGGGCTGGAAGGAACTCGTCATGGTGACCTCGCCGGTCGACGGCGGCGGGAACACGCCGCCCGGGTTCTGCGTCGAGCTGACGCTGACCGGCCACCAACCCCTCGGTACCCAGTAGTCGAAGCATCGCTGGAACTGGTCGGCGGGGAATCGGTGGTGATCCGGAGAGCAGACCGGTTCGATCAGGTGGCGCCGCACGTCGTGCTGGAGCGTCTTGCGAAGGATGAGGATCTGCTGCCCGGAGAAGCTCATCGGCTGGCACCAGAAATACCCCATCACGTTGCCGCGATCGGGGGTGATCGTGACGGCGCCGCCCTCGAAGGCGCTCTGCGCCACGTAGCCGTCCTGGCCGTCGCACTGGTTCATCCAGAGCGTGTTCGACAGGAAATGGTTGTCGCCCGCATCGGGCGGCGTGTCGGAGAGCCCGTCACCATCGAGCCCTGCGAGGCCTTCGGCGTCGAGGATCCCCTGGATCGTGTTCGTGTCGCCGCCCCAGGTCGGCTGGGTATGGAAGAGACCGAGGTAGTGGCCGATCTCGTGCGCGAGGAATCCCTGGTTGTTCGGCCACAGCGCGAGCATCCAGTTGGGCATGGCGATGAAATCGACATTGTCCGTCGGGAGGCCGACCGAAGGGGGAATGGTCTGCCCCGTATCAGGCGGATAGGCGAACCCATTGCCCGCAGGCGTCGGCGTCGGCGACGTATCCGGCCCGAATCGAAGGAAGATCACGATCTTGCCGGGGTATCGCGCCGCCACCGAGTTCGGCAGGACCCACCAGTTCGATCCCTCGTTCTGCATGCTGTTGAGAGTCGTGTCGTTGCGCGTCTCCCAATCCGTCGCCGGATCGAAGCTGAACTGGACCCCCGCCGGCTCGTAGAGTGTGTTCGCGAACGCGACGTGGCTCGCGATCTGGCCCTGACCGATCTGATTGGCGCGGCCACCGTCGTCGTCCGCGAGCGCAATCACGTGAATCGGGATGGTGTGGACCTCGACCTCGCACCCGGCCTGCAGGAGCGGCAGCGCGAGCATGACGAGCGCGAGGGCGCGGCCACGACGACCGCGCGTTCCGCGATTCGCAGAGCGCGCGGAGACCTGCGCTCCCGTACCGCGTCGACTCGCCCCGCGTCGCCCGATTCCGAGCAGCGCGAGGACTCCAGCGGCGAGCTGAAGCGTCGCGGCCGGTTCCGGCGCATCGCGCCGGTCCGTCTCGACCCCGACCAGGTCGAGGGTCGCGTGTTGGCCTTCGAATTCGAGCTCGATCTGGCCGAACAAGCTCGATCGTCCTTCGCGGTGGAGCCGTCGGACCTGAAAGGAGACGGGCGAGAAGGCCTGGACGCCGGCGAACTCGATCGGAAACTGCCCGACCGCGTCGCAGTAGCTCGAGGGGGTGCACACGACGTCACCCGCGGTCGCGATCGCGAGGGGGTGGGCTGCGGAGACCTGGATTTCCTGGCCGGACAGCGTGGCCTGGGCCGACCCGACCTGAACGGCCTGGGCATTGCCCTGAATCGAGACGACGTCGAAGAGATTCTCGTTGATGGGGAGATCCGCGAGGACGAAGTCCTCGACGATCGCCGGGCCTTCCGCCGGGTTGGCGACGTCACCGCTCAGGGTGATTCGCGCGAACGCCGCCTCCGGGCCGCCAGCGGTCGGCGTGAGTTCGACGAGCCCTGCGAAGGTCGTTAGGCGAGAGCCACTCAGATCGTAGTCGATCTGGACGTCGGCGAGGCCAGGGCTCGCCGTGGCGAGCATCGCGACGATCGCCACGAGGAGCGAAACGCCGATCCGCGACACGCAATCGATGGCGGGAACCGCCTGACTCCGGCTCTGATTCGTCTGGGCGTAGCGACGGAAGGGAATCGAGTCGGTCATGGCCAGTGCTCCTCGAGGGTCGTGCGAGATCTCGTTGGGCGTTCAACGAGAAATTCGCAGGGAGCGCTGGGGCGGGCTGTGAAGCGGTTCACGTAGGGATGGGAACAGGAATTCGAAGCCGCGCTTTCATCACCACCGATACTCGGCGTTCTGAAAGGCAAGTCCCAAGGGGCCCGCTCCGGGCAGAAGCACCGGCGCCGGTAGCGGCGATCGCCCGACACGCTCTGTCGCGTCGGCTCCCTTCCACGGAGCCAGAATTCGAGGATTCCGATCGTTGTGCGAACGCCTTCACGGGGAAGCCTGCGTCGGTCGCCGATCTTCCGGGAAACCGGAGGAAGTGACATCCGTCGAAGCCGTCTTCTTGCAGCAGGAATCGCCACGCTGATCGCCATGGACGCGTTCGGAGCGAGCGCCCAGCGGTATTCCGCGAGGGCGGCGGAAACCGACGAGTCGATGATCGTCGTTGCCGCCCTCGACTCGCCGACGCGCGACGTCGAGTACGCGCCCGACCCGGGTCAGACGGTCGACTACCTATCTCGACCGGCCCACGTGTGGGTCTCTCTGCTCGACGATCCCTCCGCCGAAGCGGGGCCTCCGGTCGAGCATCCCGTCGACGTACTGACGTCGGAGTCCGAGACGGAAGACAGAGTCGTTTCGCTTCACGCGTTCAACCCTTCGCATCGTGAGGCGAAGGTTCGGGTCCAGTTCCTGCTGCGAGAGGGCGTGGTCGCCCGGGAATACGATCTTTATCTGCAGCCGCTGAACGAGATTTCGCTGGTGTTCGGGGAGGAGGTCGAGTCCTGGCTTCGGAATGCGCGGAACGTGACGCTGGTCCTGTCCACCGACACTCCGCTCGTCATCAACGGAGTCCGTTGGACGACGCACTATCAGTCGGCGGAATACCTCCGCATCACGAATGTGAATACCGCCGAGAGGGTCGCCACGGGCTACGGATTCGGCGTCCAGTCGAGCGCCAACATCGACTTCCACGAGGTCGACTGCGACCAAGCGGGGACCGACGGTGTCTGCACGCTGGCGATGCGCAAAGTGCCCTGGGACCAGAATCTCAACGAGTACTAGCTGGCGCGCTCGCTCCGGCTGTCCGTATGGCGGAGCGCCTGCAGCGTATGGCGGTACGGGAGTCTGGGGCGAACTCGTCTCCCGTATGGTGCCAAAACTCGAACGACGACTACGCCGTCCGAGCGTAGTAGCGAAGCACTCCGCCGAGACGCTCATGGCACTCGACGGGACCGCTACCTCCGAGTCCACCATCACCTAGGTCGATCAATCGGTTGTCGAGTCCTTGATGGTTCCGCTCGCGGTGATAGTGATCAACGTACTCACTGATGACTCGGCGAAAGTGGCGTTCTCCGATCGGAATCACGTGGGCGACGCATTCTGACTTCGCGGATCGAACGAAGCGCTCTGCGTAGGCGTTCAGATTGGGACTTCGGACCGGCAGCTTCACTGGATTAACACCTCGGCGCTTCAGAGTTCCGGAGAAAGCATGCGTAAACAACGGATCGCGATCGTGGATCACGTGGCGACTGTCCAGGAGAAAGCCGTCCTCGCAGTCGACCAGATTCCGGGCAATCTGCTGCATCCATTGCCCATTCGGCGCAGAGGTGATCCCGGCGATCTCAACCCGATGCGTCTCGAGGTCGATTACGAAGAGCACGAAGTAGCGAACGAGGCCGCGCCAGGTCACGACCTCGACCGTGAAGAAGTCCGTTGCAGCGATCGCGCCCCGATGAGCCCTCAGGAACGTCTTCCAAGCCATGGGACGACGCCCGGCCGGATCGATTCCGTTCTCTGTAAGGACTCGCTCGATCGTGTTCCGGCCGATCTCGTGTCCGAGATTCATCAGCGCGCCGCGAATACGCGTGTATCCCCAACGAGAATTCTCGGGTGCCATCCGGACGATGAGGCGTTGAATTTCGCCATCGATTCGTGAGCGTCCAGGCCCTCTCTTGTTGCTTCCGTCGTATTTCGCTGAAACCATCGGAGCAGTGTGTAGGGTGTGACGGTGGTCGAGATCTCTCGGAGCCGGCGTCGGCCCAGCCGCTTTGCGGCACGGGCCAGCCGACGCCGCTGGGCATCCGTGAACCGCAGGCGTTTCCCACCGAGCTGATCGCGGAGAACCCGGTTCTCCTCCTGCAAATACTCGATCATCTCGTGCTGGTGTCGGCCCAGCCATCCGGCGAGAAGAACGACCAAGAATTGCAGACGCAAGGGCGTCATCGAGAAACGCTGGCCCGGCCTACGTCGTGCAAAAACCGGCTGGGATCGACCCTCGCGAGGAATGCTCAACTGGTTGTATCTGCTCATGAAAGTGATGGGCTGAGTTTCGGCACACTAGTGCGTCCAGCCGAAGGCTGGCGCATTCAGCGGGAGTGAGTCCCGCCAGGGCAAGAGTCAGGAGCCCTGTAGCTTGAGTCGCAGGTAGGAGGGAAACCGAATGATCTGAAGCCGACTGACAAAGCCATCTTGAGGATGGTGAGCGAGTCACCGGGCCGCAACGTAAGTGAACCCACAGGTGGCCTCGACACGAATAGTCCCGGAGGCCGGGCTTTCTAGTGTGAGGTGAGGCGAAGGCAGCACGGAACGACGAATCCTGACCGATGCGTCGATTCGCTCCGGCGGGGTGGTAGGGGCAGCACGGTGACAAGGATGCGCTGAGCAACTGGAGAAGCCGTCCTCGTCCCGCCGAGAAATCGGCGGAGCAAGGTAGGTCGCATAACCGGCATCCACCGGGAAATCGATCGAAGACGAGACGGTGGCGGACGGGTCCGTAGTAGCGATGAAGCGGGGTAACGCCCGTGGAGCGAAGGGGCCCCGCCGTTCATGACTTCTTCGCCAACACGGGGAGGCAGGGGCGAGATGATAAAGGCGCCCATTGGTCTGCAAGACCTGAGACGAAGGATATACGCCAAGGCGAAGGCCGAACCGTCATGGCGCTTCTGGGGACTGTATGTGCACGTCTGCAAGACCGAGACGTTGCAAGCCGCGTACAAGCTCGCCAAGGAGAACAACGGATCCCCTGGAATCGACGGGGTGACGTTCGAGTCCGTGGAGAGTGCGGGGCGTGCGGAGTTCCTCGAGCAGCTGCACGAGGAACTCACTTCCGGCACATACCTTCCCCAACGGGTACGGCGCGTGGGGATCCCGAAGTCCGGTGGAAAGCTCCGGATGCTCAGGATCCCGACGATCCGAGACAGAGTGGTTCAGGGTGCGCTGAAGCTCATCTTGGAGCCGATCTTCGAAGCGGACTTCCAACCGGGATCGTTTGGTTATCGCCCGAAGAGATCTGCACACGATGCGGTACAGCGAGTTCGTCAGGGAATTCTTCGCGGCAAGACCCGTGTCATCGATCTGGATCTTCGATCCTACTTCGACAACGTGCGTCATCATCTCCTGTTGGAGAAGATCGCCGTGCGCGTCGACGATGACGCGATCATGGGCTTGCTGAAGAAGATTCTAAAATCCTCGGGAAACCGGGGCGTTCCCCAAGGAGGAGTGATCTCGCCGCTGCTCAGCAATATCTACCTCAACGAGGTCGATCGAATGCTGCAGCGGGCGAAAGAGGTCACCCGTCACGGGGAATGGTCGCGGGTCGAGTATGTCCGCTTTGCGGATGACCTGGTGGTCATGGTGGACTCGCATCCGCGTTATGCGTGGCTCTTTGATGCGCTACAGAAACGACTCCGCGAGGAGTTCGACAAGCTGAAAGTGGAAGTTAATGAGGGGAAGAGTCGGATCGTTGATCTGGCGCGGGGAGAGTGTTTTGGATTTTTGGGTTTTAACTTCTGGCGCGTGCGTTCCCGAAAGGAACGCTGGATGCCCTTGGTTATGCCAAAATTGAAGAAGCGAACGGAGCTGTTGCGGAAGCTGAAAAGCATCTTCAAGCGCTCCGTCTCTCAGCCACTACGGGGGGTGATCGATCAGATCAATCCCATCCTGCGAGGCTGGGTGAACTACTTCGCGGTCGGAAACTCGAGCCGGTGTCTTTCGTTCATCCGCACGTGGGTTGAAAAGAACATCCGCAGACTCTTGGCGAAAGCTCGACAGCGCCATGGCTTCGGCTGGAAGAGGTGGAGTAGTCGTTGGTTGTACGGCGAGCTTGGACTCTACAATGAGTACAAGGTCCGGCGTCTGCCGCCGATGAAAGCGTCCCCATCATGATAGGTCCCATAACTCTTGGCCCGAAGTGGACGGGAGAGCGTAGTGCGGGAAATCCGCCTGCTGCGTTCGAGGTGGCGGGGGCTGGAGACGGAGTCACGGTGCGGTCTACACGGGCACGAACGGGGAAACCCGGGATACAGACAAGACCAGAACCTTACGGACCACCGCGCCAGCCCTCGACCCTACCGGGGTGAGATTCGAACTTTCACTACCCACAAGCGAATGCTGAGCGATGCTCAGACGAATCGCAGGCCAGTCCCCTCGGGCGTACGCCTCGATCGAAGCGCCGGATCGCAGTGGACCTACTGTTCTTCCATCGATCTGCTAAATGTAGGTCATGCAAACGGTGACCCTCTCTACGAAATACCAGCTCGTCATCCCCCGCGACGTTCGGCGGCGGCTCGATCTGGAACCCGGTACCCGACTCACCGTCCTCGAAAAGGGCGGGATTCTCTATCTCGTCCCCGAGCGCCCGATCAAGGAGATGCGCGGCATCGCACGCGGCACGAAGCGAACCGGCCTGCGTGAGAAGAAGGATCGCCATTGATCCTGGTCGATTCGAGCGGCTGGATCGAATATCTCGCGGAGCGGCCCAAGGCCGACCTCTTCGCAGCGTACATCGAGGGCTCGCAGCCCCTCGTCTCCAGCGCAATCCAGGTCTACGAAATCTACAAGGTCGTTAGGCGAGACGTGAACGAGGAACGAGCGATCGAGGCGGTCTCGGCGCTTCGGACGACCACGATCGAGCCGTTGGCAGAAGGCCTGGCTCTTGAGGCAGCCGATGTAGCCCTGGAGTATGGACTCGCGATGGCCGACGCAATGATCTTTGCGACGGCCTCCCGGCATGAAGCCGAGATCGTGACCGGCGATGCGGATTTCGATGGTCTTCCGCGAGTGACGTTGATCCGGTGATTCTCGTCGTGACGGCGGGTATCCCACAATATCAAGCTCACGGCAAGATCAGCGGTTCGAAGAAACCGAGCGACCGTCTGGCGATTTCGGTCGTTTCGACCAAAGACGAACTCCGTCGACTTGGGACCTTGCTAGGCGGAGTTCGAAGGTGACGTGGGTCGTCCGCCGGGTGCGATCGTCGGGGGATGCACGATCAGCCGTGGTTGGCAGGTAGGCGAATCGAGCGCGCAAGGGAACCGCCCAACTTGCCAACAGAGATAAACCTGCGCCGCGCCGTGAACGGAGTCCCGAAACCTCGGTCTCCGGTTTCCTTACGCAAACCCAATCACCCAAAACCCGCGGAATCGCGTGTTTTTTCGGATCGCCTCGCAGCGTTACCGAAGAGTCTCCGCGTCGGCAGACTCAATGGCGGTGGGGCGAGTCTGGGGCGAACTCGTCTCCGAGGTCCGTTCCCTGTTCTGCCGGGAAAATACAGGGAATCTCGCCGATTTCGCGGATCCCAGAGACCGCTGCCATGGAACTTGCCGAGTCGATCCTGGAAGTTGGACCGGAATTCCCTACTGACCCGAACGGGGAATTATTTCAGGCGAACAGGGAATTTCCAGAGCGGAACAGGGAGTCGGGAATCCGTGAACCCGAATAGCCGGCGAATACCGGCGATCGCGTCAGGGCCAACGCAGTGATCGAAGGAAGCCGCATCGATGGACGCGACCGTATCGGTCGGCTCCCAGGAGGTTGGCCCGATCAGCATTGCGAATGGACAGGCTACGCCGCTTCGAGCGCAGCTATCAGCCATTCACGCGGTGGTACACCATTCTCGTCGTAGAGACGGCAGCTGAGCGCGTAACTCGATCGCTGGTCTGCGCCCGGCTCGATGTCGCGGCCGTTCACGCGGACCGACGGCGAGCCGAGAAAGCGCAGTGACTGGGCGTCGTCGACGGAGCCCACGATCACTTCGCGTATCTCGACTTCCATATCGAGATCCGCGACGACGCTTCGCGCCAGAGCGACTGTCGGCTCATGGCTCGGACAGCCTTCGAAGTAGAGCACTTCTATCTGAACCATGATGCACCCCTCGGTCGCGCCATCGCCGCGATCGGGGCTTCTGCGCGCGTCAGTCCGGAACGCAAACCAGAGTTCGGACCGATGGCCACGCGCGCCCAGATCCTGACTGGACTCGCCCGTCTCACGAGGCCCGCGCCCCGTGATCGGCACCTGGACATGGATTCACCTCGACGGTCGAGTGGGCGAGGGCGACCCTGCTCTCCATCAGCACCTTGTAGTATTCAGGCGCCTTGGGCTCGTCCGAGACGATCGAAACCAACGCAGCCATCTTTCCCGGCCCGACTTTCCAGACATGCAGGTCGGCCACGAGGTCGCTCGTGTCACCTTCGAGCGTGTGCCGAAGCGCGTCGACGGTCTCCGGTGCAACGTCTCCGTCGAGCAGCACCGCCGAAGAATCACGCAGCAGCCCGTACGCCCATCGACCGATCACGAGTGCGCCGACGAGCCCCATCGCGGGATCCATCCACGTCCAGCCGAAGAATCGTCCGCAGATCAGGGCGAATATCGCGGTCACCGAGGTGAGCGCGTCAGCCAGCACGTGCAAATAGGCGGCGCGTAGATTGTGATCGTGCGTATGGCCGGCTGCGTGGCCATGCTCGTGTCCATCCTTCAAGAGCAAGGCCGAGACGAGATTGACGATGAGTCCGATCGTCGCGACGACGATCGCCTCGTCGAAGGAGATCGAAAGAGGCTCGAAGAACCGACCGATCGACTCCGAGACGATCAGCAGCGCTACGACTCCGAGAACGACCGCGCTGGTGAAGCCGCCGAGAACCCCCACCTTCCACGTACCGAACGAAAAACGCTCGTCGTTTCGATGTCGGCGAGCAAACCAGTAGGCGAACGCCGTGATGCTGAGCGCCGAGGCGTGACTCGCCATGTGCCAGCCATCGGCCAGGAGCGCCATCGAATTGAACGCCCCGCCTGCCGCGATCTCGGCAACCATCATGGTGGCGGTCAGTACGATCACGAAGCGGGTCTGACGCTCGTTGCGTTCGTGTCCCGACGCCAGGTAGTCGTGGTTGTGCTGCCATTGGCTCGGATCCCGGGTATGCATGCTAGGAGGCCTCCGCGTGTGAGCGCGCGACGCACGAGGAAAAATATTGGCCCAGCACGAGACCGACGAAGCCGATCCCGAGGAGCCCCTGAATCGCCGTGAGCGTTTTGGCCATGAAACCGATCGGCGCCAGATCGCCGTACCCGACCGTCGTCATAGTGACCACGCTCAAATAGAGCGCATCTCCGAAGACGGCGTGGAGTCGGTCGATATGCGTCGCGGCTGACGAGCTCTGGCCGTCCTCCCAGACAGGAGGCATCCCGACGCAGGACGGCCCCGCTCCACTCACCTGTATCACCGCGTACGCCACGCCGAAGACGACGACGACCGAGAAATAGACCTCGAGCAGCGCACGGAGCCTGAACGCTTCGCGTTCGGACACGAGTCGCCGGAGAACGACCGTAAGGAATACTGCGGGTGTAACGACGCCGACCACGCTTAGGAGTACAAGGAATGCGGCACCGGGTGCATCCGCCAGAATCGACTCTTCGTGCATGATACGGCCCACATAGAACCGAAGCATGAGATACGGAAGCGCACCGGCGACGAGGGCGAGTACGAGGGGCCGATCTTCCAGGTAGTCGAGAAGTGTCCTCATCTGGCGATCCTCCGGCTATCCGACCACGTTTACCGAAGTGGAGTGGCGCCGTGGGCGAAACGGTTCGAGAAGCTGAGGAAGGTACCGGACCGGATAGTCGGGCTCTGCTCCGATGCCGAGCTCGTCTGACGAGAAACGAGGTGTCCGCTTCTCGTAGTGAAAGGTCCCGAGCAGATGATCGACGACGGTCGTGAAGAGTCCGAAGTTGACGTCGCCCAGCTCCGGCGCCTTCTGGTGGTGAAATCGGTGGATTTCATTGATCGCGAGCAGATAGCGGAGTCGCCCGACGGAATAGTCGACGTTCGAATGCTGGAGGAGCAGCTGAACGGCTACGCAGAAGACGAGCGCGAGCGCGACCGAAGCAGGCAACCCCATCACGATCAACGGCGTGGTCCCCGCAACGGTTTCGATCGCCTGATGGAACGGATGCTTCATCAGACCATTGAATCCATACATGCGCTTCACGCTGTGATGCACGGCGTGAAAGCGCCAAAGCAGATCCAGGCGATGAGTCGCGTAGTGGGCAAGCGTGATGCCGACATCGACGACCACGATCGCGAGCAGGACCTGAAGGACGAACGGCGACTCACGAGGCCAGATGCCGTCGAATGCGAGCAAGGACGTCAAGACCGGCAGAAGCAGGAGCGTGCCGAAGTTCGCCGCCTCGTTGACGATGGCGTGCAGGGTGTCTCGCCGTCCATCCCCGAGCGATCGATTCCAAGTCGGCTCGTATGGAGAGACACGCTCCGCGGCGAACGAAATCGCGATCGTCCCCGCGAGCAGAAGAAGTAACCACTTGAGTGCATCCGCCGAAACGAGCCAGAGCGCGGCGCCATTCACGCCGAGCAACAGCGCAGGGCAGTAGCCGTAGCGTACGAGGCGCCGAATCACGGCTGAACCCGTCCGAATCGGGAGAACACGTCGATCAGCTCGGCGAGCCTTTCCTTGCGCTCTCGTGGTTTTCCGCTCTCGAGGGCACTCGTGATGCACCTCTCCACGTGCGCGTTCAGTATGAGATGTCCAATGCGATCTACCGCGCCTTCGACTGCCGATATCCGATGGAGCACGTCGACGGAGTTGCGATCGGTCGCAATCATCCGTTGAATTCCGGCCGGCTGCCCGGCCACCTTACGTAGACGCTCGGGAATTCGTTCCCTCGATTCTTCGCTCATTGGCTCCCTCGATAGTCGCTGATTCTTTCTGGTTCTACGCCTAGCTTACTCGAAGAGTTCATCCCGACGGGCGATCGACTCGGCTCCGCGGTCGCACCGCTCAGCTGTTCAACGATCTAGGAGTCACGTCGACCTGGGACACACAGCACCTCCACTTCCGTTCGATCGCCTTCGATCTCGGCAATCGCGCGAGCACTCCGGCGGCAGGCATTCCTCGGAGGTGTCGCACCGAAGACATCGCACCGAAGACAGCGCACCGAAGTCAGCCCGTCGTACCGAATGCGCTCTCGTCTCGAACTCGAATCTGATCGCAGCTGCGGCGAAGTTGAGCCGACCGCGCATTGACGGAACTCTCAGGAACGGACACATGCGAATCGGCTCGCCAGTTCCTGAAAGACGGAGATTCAGTGCGCAGCTCGAAGTTCATTGTGGCACGAGGAGCACCTCAGCCGATCGTGCATGCGCAGGTGCTCGAGGCGAGGCCGCGACATTGGCATGCCAGGCATCGTCCCGCAGTCTCTTCGCTCGAGGTGGGCGTCCCGCGCGACGCTCGACAGCCAGTCATCGCGACGAATAGAATCGGGACCAGGACAAGGTAGAGCCAGGCACCCTCGGCGAAGCGCTCCGCGAACACGATCATGGTTGCGACAGACGTGAGAGACGCCGCCGCCACGACCGCGATCAGTTGGATTGCGCGCTCGGCAGCCCCAGCCCGCTCGTCGCTTCCGACCAGCCTCTTCGTCGCGGCCCATCCGGTCATGCTGAGGAGTACGAAAACGCCCGCTGCATAGAGGGCGAGATAGGTGCGCTCGTCGGTTCCGAAGAGTACGAATCCAGCGGACAGTACGATGACGGCTGACCAGACCGTGCTCGTGGAGATTCCGTGGTGATTCGGTCGGCCGAAGGTCGTTGGAAGATAGTGACGGTGGGACAGGCCGTGGGACAGGTGCGCGATTCCCTGAATCGCGGTCGCGCAGGCGGACAGCAATACGGCGACACCGATCCAGGTGCCCAGCCACGCGACGGGCGCTGGCAATAGTGCATCCATCGTCTGCGTGAAGACCGAGACGTCGGGATCCATCGGGTCCGACAGCGCGAGGATCGCCGGACCGAGCACGATCATCGCGGCGGCGGTGCTCCCCATTACCAGCACCAGGCTTCGGAACGCGAATCGACTGCGTTGGCGCGGCGGGCCGTCGAACGCGGCGACCAGGTTCGCGAACACTTCGATCCCCGTCATCAAGGCCAGGATTCGGGCGTAGCCGCCGAGCGTGTACTGGAGGTGCTCGCGATCGAAGGCCGCGAAATCCCAACCCGGTAGGACGAGGCCGTGCTGCCAGACAGCGGCGCCCATCATCAGCCAGAGCAGCCCGATGACCGCCGCCGTCGCCGGGCCGAATGTGACCGCGGCCGTCCGCGGGCCGGCCGTCACGAGCGCTCCCGTCGCGATCGTGAGGCCAACTGCGACCAACACCGATACGTCGATTCCAGCGACGGCCATACGCATGCCGACCCACCGGTCCGCGAGAAAGGTCACGAGCGCCGACATGCTGACCAGGAAGGTCAAACTGTATTCGACCAGCGTGATGCTCGCGTTGACCTTCGCCGCCGTGGGGCCGAACTCTTCCTCGCTCAGGCCGGTTCCGCCCGTTCCGTCGACGACCCACTGCATCACCTGCCGATACATCATCGCCACCGTCGCCACGGTCAGGACGACGAGCCAGATGCTCGGCCCGAACGTCACATGTGCGACCCCGGCCGGGACGATGAGGGCGAGGAAGGGGCCGAAGACATAGAGAGGAGACGTCGCGGGGTCGCCGCCGGCCGCAAGCGCCCCTTCGATCGGCCCCGAGAATCGGTCGCGAATCTCCATGACGTCACCTTTCTACGGCGGCAGGTGGGGGCGTGACCGGTGCGTCTTCGAGCGATCGCCCGCGGATCCAGGCATAGACGACCGGGATCACCACGAGCGTGAGGATCGTCGCCGACACCATCCCGCCGACCATCGGCGCCGCCATTCGTCGCATCGTCTCAGAACCCGTTCCCGATCCCCACATGATGGGCAGCAGCCCGACCATCGTGGACACCACCGTCATCATCTTGGGCCGGACCCTGAGCGCCGCGCCCTCGAAGACGGCCTCTTCCAGGTCGCTTCGGTTTCGCAGTCGCCCTTCGTCCCGGTAGCGTTCGACCGCTTCTTCGAGGAAGATCAGCATCACGACGCCGGTCTCCGCGGCGACCCCCGCGAGCGCCAGGAACCCGACGCCGACCGCGACGCTCATGTCGTAGTCGAGCATCCAGAGGAGCCAGACGCCGCCGACGAGCGCAAAGGGAAGACACAACATCACGATCAGGCTGTCGGACAAGTTGCGGAAGTTGAGATATAGCAGAAGAAAGATGAGGCCGATGACGACGGGCACCACGAGGCGCAGGCGGGCGGCAGCCCGCTCCATGTATTCGTACTGCCCGCTCCAGGTCAGGTTGTAGCCGGGTGGAAGCGACAGGCGCTCGGCGAGGATCGGCTTCGCTTCCTGGACGTAGGTTCCGACGTCGATCCCTTCGAGGTCGACGTAGATCCAGGCGTTCAGCCGCGCGTTCTCGCTCTTGATCGAGGGCGGTCCCTTCTTGATTTCGAGCTCTGCGAGCTGTTCGAGCGGGATCTGGGCACCCGACTTCGTCGGAACGAGTACGCGGCGGAGAGAAGAAAGACTGTCGCGAAGCTCGCGAGGGTATCTGAGGTTGACGGGATAGCGCTCGAGTCCCTCGACCGTCGACGTGACGTTCATGCCACCGATCGCGGACTGGATCACGTCCTGCACGTCTCCGACCGTCAGCCCATACCGCGCCGCTTCGAGGCGATCGATTCGGAAGTCGAGATAGTTGCCACCCACGACGCGCTCGGCGTAGACGCTGAGCGTGCCCGGCACTTCTCGTAGGATCGCCTCGGCCTGCTCGCCGAGCCGCTGGAGCTCGCCGAGGTCGGGGCCGGCGATCTTGATGCCGACGGGAGTCTTGATGCCTGTGGACAGCATGTCGATGCGCGTCTTGATGGGCATGGTCCAGGCGTTCGTCACACCGGGCAGACGAACCGTGCGGTCGAGCTCCGCGATCAGCTTCTGCATCGTCATCCCCTCTCGCCACTCCTCGGGTGGCTTTAGGGTGATCGTCGTCTCGATCATCGAGAGCGGTGCCGGATCCGTCGCGGTCTCGGCTCGCCCGACCTTGCCGAAGACCTGGTGCACCTCGGGGACGGTTCGGATCATGCGATCGGTCTGCTGGAGGATCTCGCGGGCCTTCGTCACGGAGATTCCCGGCAAGGTCGTCGGCATGTAGAGAAGGTCGCCCTCGTTGAGCGGGGGCATGAACTCGGACCCGATCCGCTGGTAGGGAAAGGCCGTCCCGACGAGAACGAAAAGCGCCGCCCCGATCACCCAGAGCTTGTGCTTCAGGACGAATCGGATCACGGGCGAGTAGATCCAGAGGAGCATCCGGTTCACCGGATTGTCCTCCTCCTTCATGATCTTGCCGCGGATCAGCCAGGTCATGAGCAGGGGCACGACCGTGATCGAGAGCAGTGCGGCTCCCGCCATCGCGTAGGTCTTCGTGAAGGCGAGTGGACTGAAGAGTCGGCCCTCCTGGGCCTCCAGACTGAAAACCGGGATGAACGAGACCGTGATGATGAGCAGCGAGAAGAATAGGGCGGGGCCGACCTCGACTGCCGCGTCGACGACGATTTTCCTGTGCGGCTTCTTGCCGGCGTCGCGCTCGATGTGTTTGTGCGCGTTCTCGACCATGACGATCGCGGCGTCGACCAATGCTCCGATGGCGATCGCGATCCCGCCGAGCGACATGATGTTCGCGTTGATGCCTTGAAAGTGCATCACGATGAACGAAATCAGGACGGCCATCGGCAGTGTGATGATGACGACGAGGGCGCTGCGAAGGTGGAAGAGGAATACCATGCAAACGATCGCGACGACGACACTCTCCTCGATGAGCTTCTCACGAAGGTTGTCGACCGCGCGCTCGATCAGGCCGGAACGGTCGTAGACCGTCATGATCTCGACGCCCTCCGGCAGCCCCGCCTCGAGCTCCTCGAGCTTCCGCTTCACATTGTGGATGACCTCGAGGGCGTTCTCGCCGAAGCGCATGATGACGACGCCGGCGGCGACGTCACCCTCGCCGTTCAGGTCGGCGACGCCGCGACGCAGCTCGGGGCCGAGCTGTACGTGCGCGACGTCGCGCAGGAGAATCGGCGTTCCCACGTCGTCCACGCCGATCACGACCTGCCGGAGGTCTTCGAGATTCTGGATGTATCCGAGACCGCGCACCATGAACTCCGACTCGGCCATCTCGACCAGACGGCCGCCGACGTCGTTGTTGCTGCGTTGGATGGCCGTGCGTACGTGCGAGAGCGGAATGCCGTAGGAGGCGAGCAGGTTCGGATCGACCTCGACCTGATACTGCCGGACGAACCCACCCAGGCTCGCGACCTCCGACACGCCGGGGACGGTCTGCAGCTCGTAGCGAAGGAACCAGTCCTGGATCGAGCGCAGCTCCGAGAGGTCGTGGGTCCCGCTTCGGTCGATGAGGGCGTACTCGTAGACCCAGCCCACGCCGGTTGCGTCGGGTCCGAGCGTTGGCGTGACGCCTTGGGGCAAGCGACCGGAGACGAAGTTCAGGTACTCGAGAGCCCGACTACGAGCCCAATAGAGGTCCGTCCCGTCCTCGAAGATGATGTAGACGAACGAGAAGCCGAAGAAGGAGTAGCCCCGCACGATCTTGGCGAAGGGAACCGCAAGCATCGCGGTCGTGAGCGGGTAGGTCACCTGATCTTCGACGACCTGTGGAGCCTGGCCGGGAAACTCGGTGAAGACGATCACCTGGACGTCCGACAGATCCGGGATCGCGTCGAGGGGGGTGTTCAGGACGGCGTAGCCACCCCAGACGATGATCCCGACCGCCAGAAGACTCGTGAGAAAGGGATTGCCCGCGGAGGCCTCGATGATACGACGCAGCATCGTCGACTACCTCCCGTGATCCATGCCGGGCATGTCATGGTTCCCGTGCGTAGCGCCCATCGGTGGCGTCGCGGATGCGCCTGCACCAGGGTGGGTGTCGGGCATGACATGGTCTTCATGCTCGACTTCGCTTGGCATCGACTCGGCATCGGCGTGGTCCATGCCCGGCATGGCATGTCCAGCGTGTGCGTCGGTTTCTTCCTCGGTGGCCAGGAGCTTTGCGACCGCCTCCTGCAGATTGCTCTCGCTGTCGATCAAGAACTGACCGGAGGTGACGATCATCTGCTCTTCCGAGAGCCCCTCGAGGATCTCGATCGTTCCCTCGCCTGAGGACACCCCGAGCTCGACGTCTCGAGGCGCGAAGCGCCCTTGACCGAGAGCCTCGATCACGAGGTTCCGCTTGCCGGACCGGATGACTGCCTCTTCTGGGATCACGAGTGCGCCTCGTCGGGTCTCGCTCTCCAGCACGACATTGGCGTACATGTCGGGTTTCAGGAGACCGTCGGGATTGTCGAGTTCGAGACGGATGCGCACGGTTCGGGTCTTGGGATCGAGAAAGGGATAGATGTACGTGACCGTCGCCGGGAACGTGCTCCCGGGCATGTTGCGCAACTCCACGCGGGCGGCCTGGCCGACCTCGACCCAGGGGATCTCGTACTCGTAGATGTCCGCGTAGATCCAGACGTGTGAGAGATCGGCGATCGTGTACAAGTTCATGTTAGGCCCGATCTCCATACCCTGACGCGCCATGATTTCCGTGACGACTCCGCTCGCGGGCGCGTACAGCGCGACCGTCTTGCGGATCGCTCCGGTCCTGAGCAGGCGATCGATATCCTGCTCTGCAATATCCCAGAGCTCGAGCCGTTGCCGGGTCGCCTCGAAGAGCCCCTCGCCCCCTTCGCGAACATCCGGGAATCCGCTTTGGGCGATTCGATCTCGATACTTCGCCGCCTCCAGGAGTTCCTCCTGCGTCGAGACGAGTTCGGGTGAGTAGATCTCGAGCATCCGCGCGCCGGCTTCGACGGCCTGGCCTTCGTACTCGACTTCGAGCTTCTCGATCCAGCCCTGAATCTTGGTGTGGACGTGAGAGATCAGCCGCTCGTCGTAGGTCACACGACCGACCGCGCGAATCGATCGCGAGATATCGCCGCGAGTCACGCGGGCGGTGCGAACGCCCATGCTCTGAATGGTGCTGGATGCGACCTGAATCCCGTCCTGGGTCGGGTCATCGCCGGCTCCGCCGGAGCAGACCGGAACGAGGTCCATGCCCATGGGCGACTTGCCTGGCTGGTTGCGCACATAGGTCGGATCCATGGGCGCCTTCCAGTAGCTGGGCGCGGAACCGCCCGCGCACGGGCCGGCTCCGGCGCTCTCGCTCTCCTGCCCACTCGCGTGCATGTTCCTCGACGCAGCCCACCAGCCTCCAGCGGCGGAGAGAATCGCGCAGACCACCACCAGCAATACCGTCCTTGAATTCATCGGATCTTCTCTCCCAATGTGGCCTCGAGCAGGGCGTAGGCGCTCCGTACGTCGGCGCGAGCCCGCTCCCGCTGGAGCTCGGCGTCGAGCAGGCGAATCTGGCTATCGAGCAGACTCAAGAAGTCGACGCGTCCGACCTCGTATCCCGATCGACTCGAGTCGAGCGATTGACGGGCCTGGGGAACCAGGCCCGTGTCGAGCAGCTCGAATTCCCGGACCGCCCGCTCGAGTTCGGCATGGAGTGCGCGCAGGTCGGCACGAAGATCGGCGCGGGTCCGCCGATGCGCTGCTTCGGTGCGCCGCACGTCGGCTCCTCGCTCCGCGACCCGCGAGTTCCACTTCTTTCGGTCCACCGGAAGCCGGATCGTGAAACCCAGGCTCACGAAGTCATCACCATGGACGGGATCACCCGGCGCGTTGCGTCGGACCCGATAGCCGACCCCCAGGTCGACGTCGGGCAAGCTCGCCAGTCGCGTCGCGTCCAGGTCGTGCTCCGCCCGCGAAATTTCCATCCGAGCCGCGTCGAGCCGCGGATTCGCTCGATCGAGCGCACCGAAGAGCCGCTCGAGTTCGGGCAGCTCGGATCGCACCTCGAGGTCGAGTGTTCGCGGCAGCGCCTGCCCGGCCGCCAGGTCGAGGAGTGCCGCCAGCGAGGCCTCGGCTTCGGTGACGGCCGACGCTCGGCGAAGCCGGTCTTGTAGCAGGCGGGTCACGGCAACCTGGGCGCGCAGCACGTCCTGTTGCAGCCCGGCGCCGACCCGATACTTCACCTCCGAGATGTCCGCGAGCTGTCGCAAGATCTCGAGGTTTCGCTCGGTGATCTCGAGGGAGCGTTGGGCGAAACCGAGCCGCGCCCATCGGTCCTCGACCTGCGCAGCGATACGTATTCCCGCGTCGAGCGTGTCCGACGAGCGAGCGCTATGTGCCGCTTCGGCCGCTTGCCGCTCGTTTCGAAGGCGTCCCGGAAAGGGAAGACGTTGCCGTAATCCCAGTTGGTGACCCGAGAGCGGGGTCGACCCGAAGTTGAAGTTGCCCGCCGGTAGGTTGCTCGCTTCGTACGCCAATCGCGGATCGTCGAGAGTGCCGGCCGACTTCGTCCGCTCGGCCGCCGCGTCCTCCCGCGCAGTCATCTCGGCCAGCGTGGGATTGGCTCGAGCCGCTCGGTCGAGGCACCACGATAGGGTGAGCGGACTGGGCGGTGACACGATGGGGTCGGCGGCGGATGAACCGGTCGCCAAGAATGACACCGCGCCCAGCACGGCAAGCCAGCGGCGCCGCGGGAATCGGGAAACACGTCCGGCGCTAGGGCAAGATGCCCAGGATCCCGACGGGATCGTGTTTTGGGGGGATTCCCGCGTCTCGGCGGGGATCGACCGCGTGGACGGTTCTCGTCTCATCGTCGTGCTCCATTTCAACCAAAGCGGACATCGAACCCGGTTCTCGGGCACACGAAGCCGTGTGCCCGCAATCGTGGTTGCGCGTTGCGTCACCCGAGCGACGAGCTGAGGTCAGATTTGGCGAGAGCACTTCTCGAGAAGAAGATCGGCCGAGCGTGGAGGCGGGGGGACGCGTCGGCGAGAAGCCAGGGGCGCGGCGTGCGCACGGTCCAGATCAGCGCGGGGAATCACGGCGATCAGATGCGGCTTGGAATTCTCAGGGTCCTGTGCGTTCGCTGGAACGGCTGCGGCTGCGGCGGGACAGGCGGATTCGCAGGCACAGCCCCCGTGCCCATCCGCGGCGACGGGGCGCGCCGGGGGGGCGGAAGAGTGGCATCCTGACGGCGAGTCGCCGTGATCACCGGAATCGACGTTTGCGACGATCGCGGCGTTTTTGGTGTGGTCGGCGCTCGCCGCAAGCGCGTCCGCCGAATGAGCCGCCGCGGGCTCGGCGCACACCATTCCACACAGAGGTGCGTTGAAGCCGACGAGCGCGATTGCAAGCGTCAGCCATCGAAGCACGACTCTATGAGGTCTGGGGCGAGAACGTATGCCCATATCGGGTGATTCCGACCGTCCAGCGATTGAGCTCTGGCTTCGGCGTGTGAACAGGTTAGAGGTCGTGGCGGTCGTCCGCAAAACAGACGATCGATTCCTCGCCGAATAGCCAAGGAAACGTGTGTCGTAGTACGGATCTCCCCCGCTTGGAGTGACACCGATCCGGAGAATTCCGGTCATCCTGGTCACTCAGAATCGAATCGCTCGGCTCCGACGCGTCGGACTTTCGTTCGTGTCGGCACGGAACCGAGGATGGATCACGACGCGTTCGGTCGCGGCGACTCCGTGGCGGCCGGTCGCCCCATGCTCTTGCGCGGAGACGGACGGAACGAGAGGCGCGAGTAAACGCGGTGCAGTCAGGATCGACGTGGAAACGAGGGCGGAGAGTCCCGTGGTCATCTTCTCGGTCGCGGCGGGACGCGCCACGCATGGAGAGAGAACACGTCGTTCGTCTGGGAGGGGATCACGCCAGGTGCGTGATCGCGGGCCAAGGGTCGCGCGCGAAGGGCAGGGCGCGGGCGGGAGAGAACTGAGCCCGCTCGCACCCCTGGCCTATTCTCCGACGAGTCAGAAAGCGATGGTTCGAAGGAGCCGGCCTTTGTCTGTCGACTGATTCGAGGTCACGGGGCTGCCTGCACCCCCTTCCTCGTGCCGATACTCGACGCCGATCCAGGCGTTCTGGATGACGTTCCAGCGCACCAACTGGGAGATCCGCCAACCGTCGTCGTTGTGCGCGCTCACGCCCTTCTGCTTCGTTTCGATCAACCAGTCGACTCTCGTTCCGAGCATCCAATCTGGCACGGGCGAATAGAGCACATTGAGCGCCGCGTTGTGGAAGAGCTGATTGTCCTCTCCGCTCGGCTGCGAGTTTCGGAATTCGAGCGCGCGGAAGCCGTAGAGCAGATCGGCAGTCAGCGTGCCGCAGTCCGTCTCGAAGGATTCTCGCCTGCTACGAGAAACGAGACATCGCGATAGTCACCGTTCGTAGAGTCGCTGCCGTGACCACCCGAGACGATCGTGCCGAGATGGGTCTGTCCTGGGAGTTAGATCGCGTAATAGCCGATTCCGCGGAGGAAGCGGTTCGCCGAGCCGCCGTGGTTGGGTTGCCCTTCCTCGCCCGCCAGATCGTTTACCTGCAGCCAGGTCTTCCCGATCTCTGGCGAGAAGTTGTCGTCCGACGGGAATTCAACCTCTGCGAAGGCCGAGACGCGGCCGCTCATGTTTCCGGCGGCCATCAGCTCGAGTTCGTCCACCTTGATGTCCGGCCCGTGGTTCAGAGTCGGGCCGTTGTTGGACTCCTTGCGGTCGATGAAGGCCTCGATTTCCGCGATCACGGCGAGCGGCGGGCCACCACGCATGTCCCAGAGGTTCTGAGGCTCCTGACCCGGAAATCGAAAACCGTTGGCCTGGTAGCTCATTCCCGTGCTGTTGGGCTTGGGGTAAGGCTGGTGGCAGAAGTTGCAGCCCTGCCCCTCTCACCGGGCAAAAGCGGGGATGGCCTCGGCGGAATCGGGGATGACCAGCCATACGAGGAGCAAAGCCTGCACGAACAAGCATGAACGTGCGGGAATCCCGGCGGTCGCTCCGGCAATTGCATCTTGGGTCATTGTTGCCTCCGTCAATGGTTTCGAATTCTTTGCTCGACGCAAGCCCACCATCGGTTTGATTGGACACGTCCATCCGAGGAAGAGACCTTTGCAGATCTCCTCGGCGACTCGAGCCTGCTAGGCGCTCGGGCGACGTCCGACGCACGCCGCTCCTCTACTCCTCTACTCCTCGTACTCCTCGGGCCGATCGACCGGCGTCCGGGGCGCCTCCTTCATCTCGTCTGCCGCGAACCGGCGCAGGTAGGCGACGAGCTCCCAGATCTGGCCCGCGCTGAACTTGTTCTCGTAGGCGGCCATCGCGCTCCCGTGACTGCCCTTGGCGATCGCGTGGAACAGTTCTCCGTCACTCACTGAGTGGGCGACCTTCGCATCCGTGAAGTCCATCGCACGCGGCCGCAGGGCTCGACTGGCTGGACCCTGCCCGTCGCCGCGCACTCCGTGACAGAGGACGCAGTTGCTCGCATAGCGCTCCGCCGCACTTTGCAACCGATCTGGCGTGAGGTCGATCGGGTTCCGCCGCTCGCGAAGCTCGGAGGGCGTCGATGCCCGCACGCGATCGACATCGGCGAGCGCAGGGGACGAAAGGAGACACCCGATGAGCGCGGCCAACACGAAGCGCGACCGAAGCGTCCGTAAGTCAGAGATTCCGATCGTCCGCGACTCGCGGTGTTCGGTCGTCGTCCTCATCTGGGTTCTCCCGCAGTCTTGATGTGGCCAGCTCGAATCGTCGTTGTCTCGGATTCAACCTATGCAAGTACGGGAACCGGGAAAGGATCGTGACGCCCTCAAGCAACGATCTCGACTCGGGGCTGGCGCTCGGAGCCGCCTTGAATCGGATCGATGGAACAAATCAGCCTGTTCAGCAGCCAGGAGTACGGGGATCGATCGTGGCGATCTGCCCCGCCGGTGTGCGCGGCGCGGCGATAGGCCCCACACGCCCGGCCCGTGTGGGACCAGCATCGACGGAAGAGATGGCATGAATGATGCTGTAGTCTCGAGTGTCATGAAGGCAGGGGATGTCTGGATGTCCAGTCGACCACGAAAGCATCACGACGACTCCGACGAGCGCCTGATGGACCGCTACGCATCCGGCGACGCCGAAGCCTTCGACTTGCTCTTTCGACGCTACGAGCCACGGGCCTATGCGTTCTTTCTCAAGCGGACAAGCTCTCCCCAGCGAGCAGAGGATCTCTATCAGGAGCTGTTCCTCCGCATCCACCGCGCTCGTGACGAGTTCGACTCGACCCGAGCGTTCACGCCCTGGTTCTTTCAGATCGCCCATCGGCTGCTCATCGACGACCAGCGCCGCGCCTTCCGCGCGAACGAGGTTGCGGTCGAGGGTTTCGAGGCGGCGGCCACGCAGCCGAACGCTGAAGCCCTCGCGGGAGATCGCGAGGAAGTGGAGCTTCTGCTCGACACGCTGTCGCCGGAAGAGCGCTACGTTGTCGTCGCGGCCAAGATGGGGGGCATCGGCTACCCCGAGCTGGCCGACCACCTCGGGAAGTCGGTCGATGCGGTCAAGAAGATGGCCTCGAGAGCGCTCCAACGGATTCGTTCGGAAGCGATTTCGGCCGATGTGCTCGAAGCGCCAGCGGGGTAGCGGCCCGCAACCGAGCGCGAGGTCGACCCCGTAATGGCAGCCGTTCGCACCCCGAACGACGTTCGTGACGGAGTCCGCTCCGGAATCCTCGATGCGATCAAGCAGGACGTCGAGCACCGGGGTGGCCGCACGGCGCGCCTTCTCGGGGCAGCAGGTGTGGCCGGGGTCTTCGGCGCGATCGGCATTACGCTTCTCATCTCAGGCCATCCCTTTGGCCACCACCCCCCCTGGCACATCGCGGTCTTCAGTGCGATCTGGGCGGGTCTGCTCGTCGTTGCCCTCGCACTCGTCTTTCTGCGCGTTCGGACGCCCACACTCCCCCTGCCGCAGGCGGCGATGACGGGCGTGCTCGCGCTCGGGATGGCGGGAATCTGTGGGGCCATCTGCCCGGACCACCACTTTCTTCACTGGTGGTCGGGAACGAGTGTAGGCGGCGCCCTCTCCGGGGCGGGTGGGCTCGGTCTCGCCGCCCTCTGTTTCGGGGGCGTGACGACACTCTTCATCGGCTTCGTGGCGGCGCTCCTGACGCTGACGGGCGAGCAAAAGCCGCTCCTTCCGGCGCTCGCCGTGTTCGTGATGCTCTTCCCCGGCGTGGTCCTTCAGTCCGTCGGAGCGTCCGCTGGATCCGCGATGAGCTGGCTCGCCGGAACGGCCGCTGGCGCGTTCGTGGGCGTGGCTGTGGGTGCCCGTGCGCGCGCCGCGTTCGCGACGCCGGACGCGCAGCCCGACGAATAGCGGCTTCGGCGAAGTCACTCTTCGCGGCCTCCGTCCGTATCACGAAAATGCGCGGGCTTTGCAGGCCGCCGTCTACCCCCATCTCCACTTCCATGTCGAAAGGGCGACTTTCATGAGAAGGACTGCCTATGGGGTGCTGACCGTCGTCGGGCTCGGGCTCGCCATTCAGCTGATCCCCTACGGGCGTAACCACGAGAATCCCCCCGTGTCGAGCGAGCCCGCGTGGGATCGACCCGTGACGCGCGAGCTCTTCTTTCGCGCCTGCGGCAACTGTCACAGCAACCAGACCGTCTGGCCAGGGTACAGCCGGATCGCACCCGTCTCCTGGCTCGTGCAGCGCGACGTCGACGAGGGGCGTTCGCATTTCAACGTGTCCGAGTGGGGACGCGCGGAGAACCATGGCGACGATGCGGCCGACATGATTCGCGAGGACGAGATGCCTCCCTGGTTCTATCTTCCGGCCCATCCGGAAGCCTGGCTCTCCGAGGCCGACGAGGCCAACCTGATCGACGGTCTGCTGGCGACGTTCCCGAAAGACGAAGGTGGGCATCACGGCGACGGGCACGCGCATGGTCATTGAGCCGCGAGAATTCGCGATAGGCGCCGGGGAGGGCAGGGCCGCTTTCGCTCGCTGCTAGGACATCCGCGTACGACCGGGACCTGACCGCGGCCGCTACCGCTCCACATCCCGGGAATGCCCCGGGAATGTCCCGGGAATGCCAGAGGTGATATTGATGGCTGCCGATTCGTCCCACGTCCTCGATCCCGTTTGCGGCATGACGGTCGATCCGGCCGAATCGCCCGTCTTCGACTACGGAGGCGCCACCTACCATTTCTGCTCTCGTCGACGTCTCGAGCGGTTCGAAGCGGATCCGGCCCGCTTCGTGATCGAGCGGGATGGCGAGGCCGAGGGTACTCCGCCGTCGACCGCGCAGCGCTGGACCTGTCCGATGCACCCGGAGATCGAGCAGGACGATCCGGGATCGTGCCCGATCTGCGGAATGGCGCTCGAGCCGATGGACGTTTCCGGTGACGACGAGAACCCGGAGCTCGCCGACATGACCCGCCGCTTCTGGGGCAGTCTCGCTCTTACGGCCCCCGTCTTCGCCGTTGCGATGGGCGAGATGATCCCCGGGAACCCTCTCTTCGAGCGTTTTTCTTCCCACTCGATGATGTGGTTGCAGCTCGCGCTCGGGACGCCCGTCGTGCTCTGGGGAGGCTGGCCCTTCCTCGTTAGAGGCGTGGCCTCGCTCCGCACGCGGCATCTCAACATGTTCACGCTCGTCGCGATCGGCACGGGCGCCGCCTGGCTCTACAGCACCGTTGCGACGCTCGTGCCCGACATCTTCCCCGCTTCGTTTCGTGGGAGCGAGGGCCAAGTGGCGGTCTACTTCGAAGCCGCGGCGGTCATCGTCACTCTGGTGCTGCTGGGACAGGTTCTCGAGCTTCGGGCGCGAAGTCAGACGAGTGCGGCGATCCGCGCGCTCCTCGGGATGACGCCCAAGACGGCACGCCGTGTACGGGAGGATGGAACGGAAGACGATGTGCCCCTCGACACGGTTCGCGGTGGCGACCGTCTGCGGGTCCGGCCGGGCGAGAAGGTCCCTGTCGATGGCGTCGTGCTCGAAGGCGACAGTGCTGTCGACGCGTCGATGATCACGGGCGAGCCCATGCCGGTTTCGAAGCGCGTCGGTGATTCCGTCACGGGCGCCACCGTCAACGGAACCGGAGCGCTCCTGATTCGAGCGGAGAGAGTCGGGGCGGAGACGCTTCTCGCCCAGATCGTCGCGATGGTGGCGGAGGCGCAGCGAAGCCGTGCGCCGATCCAGCGGCTCGCGGACGTCGTCGCGGGGTATTTCGTGCCTGCCGTGATCGCCGCGGCCGTTCTTACCTGCATTGGTTGGGGCACGTATGGCCCCGAGCCGAGGATGGCTTTCGCCCTGATCAACGCCGTGGCGGTTCTGATCGTGGCGTGCCCATGCGCTCTGGGTCTCGCGACGCCCATGTCGATCATGGTCGCGACCGGCAAGGCCGCGACAGTCGGCGTGTTGTTTCGCAACGCCGAGGCGATCGAGCTGCTTCGGGACGTGGATACGCTGGTCGTCGACAAGACCGGCACGCTCACCGAGGGGAAGCCCAAGCTCGTTCAGGTCGTCGCGACTTCCGATACCGAGGAGAGTGAGGTTCTTGGCCTGGCCGCGTCCCTCGAGCGATCGAGCGAGCATCCCCTGGCGCAGGCGATCGCGGAGGGAGCCCGTGAACGAGGCGCCGAAACGAATGAAACGACGGACTTCGAATCACGCACAGGGCGGGGCGTCGTAGGCCGCGTCGCCGAACGAGAGATAGGCCTGGGGAACCAGAAACTCATGCAAGAGCTCGGAGCGGAGGTGGGCGAACACGTCGACGCTGCCGATCGAATGCGCACGACGGGTCAGACGGTCATGTTTCTCGCCGTCGAAGGGCGACTGGCCGGCCTCGTCGGCGTCGCCGACCCCATCAAGGAATCGACCCCGCAAGCCATCTCGGGTCTGCGGCAAGAAGGCCTCCGATTGGTGATGTTGACGGGAGACAATGCGACGACCGCCGAAGCGGTGGCGAGCCGGCTGGAGCTCGATGAGGTCATCGCGGATGTCCTCCCGGACCAGAAGGCCGAGCTCGTCCGAACCCTGCAGGCGGAGGGCAAGGTCGTCGCCATGGCGGGAGATGGCGTGAACGATGCGCCCGCGCTCGCTCAAGCCGACGTCTGCGGCGGCGCTGCGAAGGTCGCTGATTGATTCACCTTCCCAGTCAAGCGGGCGGGTTGCGACTATGTCAATCACAACCAACTCCATCGCTTCTGCGCCTCGCCGAAGAACAGTCCGGTCGTATTCTGCGGGAGGCTGAGCCAGTTGCTCTTGTACGTGGATCGATGTGGCGATTTCTTTGCACGAGTCCCGAAGGTCGGAGACAGAGTCGAGAATCCAGTGGCTCATGACTCACCTCCGCTGATGCGCGTGGTGAGCTGGTCGATGGGGAAAGGCAGATGCAGGGCCGTAAGCCGACAAGAGGTGGGCGAATCGAGCCGACCAGCAATCGCATGCGCGCGACCGCCAAGATCCTTCTGGTTGGGTTCGGTATCTCGGACCAATACGCCGAAGAGCGCAATCGCTCGGTTGCCCGACTGCAGAAGTCGCTTGACCGCGAGATCGAAGGAAGATTTCTCTTTTCCGTCTTGGCAGCGGGGCAGGAGCCAGCGCAACAGCGTACTCAGCAGCCCAAGGTCGTCGGCGAGCCGGTCGAGTTGGTGGGTCATTCCGCTTCGTCCGGTCATGACGTTCGGCGGATTCTTATCTTGGCTCGAGCACTTGACTTCGCCGAGTACGAGAAGAGCGCCGCCCTTGTCGGACATCAATCCGACGAGGTCCGCTCCGGGCAAGCTTGCTAGGGGGGTACGCTTGTCGCGCTCAGAGTTCCAGGGCCAATGAATACCATGTTCTCGGGCGAGATGGACCTCCGCGTGAACCGCCCCCGAGTGCCTCTCCGATGGCCCAGTCTCTCTCTTCCTGAGGGGCGGCATCGAGGAGAGCTTGAAGGTTCTCTTTCTCGAATCCCGTGGCCGCAAGAGCGCTGAGATGAGCTTCGAACGCCGCCGAGCCTTCATCGTCATGGACGCGCGCAGCTACATCTGTGGTCAGAAAGTCTGTGAACTCGTCGCCGTCACTTATCTGGAGACCGGCCCAAGAGACCTGACCGTCCTGATCCGCGTAGCACTCTTGGACGAACTGTTCGCCAGCCATTCGAGGTCAGAATCCTCTCGAGCTTTCGGTTGAACTAGCCATGTACGCATGTGCGACGGTTACGTCTCGCAGCGTGCGACCGTTTTCTACTACGGGGAGGGTACGCTTGCCGGGGTGGGGCGGCATCCTCGCCGGCGAACCACGGCGCACGAAGTCACGATCAGTGGTGGCCGTTGCTGCTGCCTAGGATGGCGTGTAGGGGCCGCTGTGCTGTTCCCGTCTGCCGGAGGCCCTAGATTCTCACCTACGTAGTCGCTCCTCTCGATTTTCCGCGCAGCTGTTGCTGATACGCCGGAGTGGGGGCGCAATCGGCTTGCTCAGCAAGTCTTGCCTGGGCACATCGTGAGCAGCTGTCGTTCGGTTCTCGGGCGAAGCTGGTTTCGTCGCGGGTGACGCGGTCTCCGGATGTGCCGCTGCGGATTCGCTTGGTGCGCGGTCGGCGAATCGACAGCGAAAGCGAACCGCCCAGCTCGCCAACAGAGAAAGCCGCCGAACGGCGCCGCGTCAACGCGCGAATCTGCGTCTCCGCGGTTCGCTTCAGCGACCACCCACCGCGCAAAACCCCGCGAATCCACGCATTTTTCTCGACCGGAGCTCAGCGGCGTCGAGAGAGTCTCTGAAAAGAAGGACTCAATGGCGGAGCGGGTGATACACAAACCCGAAGTACTCGTCTCCCGGTCCTCTATCGAGTCTCAACTCGGTCCTCGCGAGAGCTCCGTCGCGAACTTCCGAAAGTCCTCGACGTTGTCCTGGCAGAGCCGGTGGACGATCTCCCAATCGATTCGCCGGTAGGAGTGCACGGCGATGTTCCGAAACCCGACTGCGGCCTTCAGCTGGCTCGCGAGTAGCTCGTCGATCACGCCGAGCTCGGCGAGCGCGTCGAAGGCGCCGCCCATCGTATCCGGTGCGGGAAGATCGGAGTCGGAGATCACGATGGCGGCCACGTCGACGCAGATCTGTACGGCACGCGTCAAGTTGAGCGAGACGATGTCCTGCAGATCCGGGTCCGAAGCGAGTTGTGAGGCGTGATCGGGACAGCGGGCGCGGATCCGCTCGACGCAGCGCCGGAGGGACTCGAGCTTCTCGGCGATCAGCTGTTGGTCCATCGGCTTCGCCTCTCCTCGAGAATTCGGTTCCGGTAGGGCAGGAAATCGGTCGCATCGAAGAGATGCTTCCGCAGGAGCTCGGCGTACGCGGAATCGTCACGTGAGAGGACGCGCACGCCTTTCGAGAGCACCTCGCCGAGCAACGGCTCTCCGGCCAGCCCCAGGTCGATCAGGTCGATCGGGCGGCCCGTCTCGAGGGCGAGCGCCTCGATCATGGCGGATCGCAGGTCGCGAGAAATCGCTTCGTCGCATAGCACCCCGACATCCAGATCACTGGTATCGGTGGCGAGCCCCCGAGCGATCGATCCGAAGGCGATCGCGAGCCGGATCTGGTCGAAGCCGTCGAGAGCCTCCCTTACACGATCGATCTCGGGCATCATGCTTCTCCGCTTGCTCGGTGGTCGTGCGCTTCTGTGAAGACGCTCGCGCGAATCGACGGCGAAAGCGAACCGCCGAACTCGTCAACAGAGAAAACCGTCCAACGGTGCCCCTTCGACGCGCGAATCCGAGTCTCCGCGGTTCGCTTCAGCGACCCGTCATCGCGCAAAACCCCGCGAATCCACGGGTTTTTCTGGAGCTGCGGGCGATGGATTCGGGGAAGCCTCTGGAGCAGGAGACTCGATGGCGGAGAGGGTGGGATTCGAACCCACGGAAGGCTTGCACCTTCACCTGATTTCGAGTCAGGCACGTTCAACCGAGCTCCGCCACCTCTCCGCGGGCGCGAAAGGCTAGCAGGATCTTCGGGTTTTTTGCACGCCTTGGGCCGGCGACGGGCGTGCAACACTGCGATTTCGGGGCGGATTCGCCGCCCCCGACCCCTCGTGCTAGCCTGCGCGCTCTCCGAGACCCGGGCCCCGAGCCCAGGTAATAGAAGAAGGACCGATTCGATTTGGCACGTGACGACCTGATTCAGGCGACCGGAAGCGTCGACAAGATCCTCGGCGGAGGGCGCTATCAGATCACGCTCGAGAACGACCAGGTCGTGACGGCCCAGCTCTCGGGCCGCATGCGCCGCTTCCGGATCCGCGTGATCCCCGGCGACCGCGTGACTGTCGGCCTCTCGCCCTACGATCCGACCCACGGCTTCATCACCTTCCGTCTCAAGGAAGGACAGTCCGCGCCCGGCCAGTAGGCCCGCGGTGCTGCTGCGCTGCGCGCGATGGCAAGCCTCGCGACGCGAGCGCGACTGAAGTCGATCCAGGCCTTCGACCGCCTGCGCCTCCGTGCGCGCAAGCGCCGGAATCCGGGCCTGCTGATGGATCCGGACGCGAGTACGAACTTTTCGTCTTCACACTTTGCATTGGCTCCCGGCGGTCGACTGGTGATCGGCCCCCGCGTCTATACCGAGCGCCTCTCCCGCGGCGTCCACATCTCCGTGGCCGAAGGGGCGAGTGTCGAGATCGGGGCCGATACCTGGCTTCGTTCGGACCTCGCCCCCGTCATCATCTTCGCCTTTCCGGGCGCGCGGATCACGATCGGAAAAGAAGGCTTCCTGAACGGTTGCCACCTGAGCGCGAAGTCGACGCTCTCGATCGGGGACCGCGTCTGGATCGGGCCGGGATCGCGGGTCTTCGATGCCGACCAGCATGATCTCGACGCGGATCGGCACGAGAAGATCGAGCCGGTGACCATCGGCGATCACTGCTGGATCGCGTCGGATGTGACGGTCCTGCGCGGCGTGGACATCGGCGAGCAGTCGGTGATCGGCGCAAGATCGCTCGTGGCGAATTCGATCCCTCCCCATAGCCTGGCGATCGGATCTCCCGCTTCCGCGACGGGCAAGATCGGCGACCGGACGAACGTCGACATCTGAGTCCGCTTCGCAGTGGTTGCAGGCGACCTCTGACGGGCGAGACTTCCGGGGCAACTCGATCGCCCGGAGGCCCCGATGACGCGTGTCGTTCCGTCGCTCTTCCTTATTCTCTTCTTCGCGCTCGCCTGCGCGAGCGAGTCGGGCCATGGGCCCCACGATCACGGCGACGATGGTGATCACGGCGAGCACCATCAGTGCCCGCATCACGGCGAGGACCACGACGCCGGACAGTGCCCGCATCACGCGAAGCACCATGCCGACGACGGAGAAGGCGCCGCCGACAGGCATGGCCACGGCGGCAAGGATCACGCGCATACGATGGTGCCGCGGCGGGTCGTGCCGGATGGCGCCGGCGCTCCGCTCTTCAACGATCTCGGGGCCTTCTCCCGCCCGATCGAGGCAGCCGGCCTCGCGCCGCGGTACTTCACGCAGGGTCTCGTCCTCGCCTACGGCTTCAACCACGCGGAGGCGCATCGTTCCTTCAAGGAGGCGTCGGCGCAGGATCCTGCCTGCGCGATGTGCGCCTGGGGCGAAGCGCTCGTCCTGGGGCCGAACATCAACAAGCCGATGGATCCGAACGATGCACCGGTCGCGTGGGAGGCGGCCCAGCGCGCGATGTCTCTTCGCGAGGGGCGCCCGCCGGCCGCGGTCGCGCTGATAGAGGCGCTCGCGACGCGCTACGCGGAGACGGCGCCCGAGGATCGCAGCGCGCTCGACCTCGCCTACGCGAACGCGATGCGCGACGTCGCCGCGCGCTTCCCGGACGACACCGACGTGCTCGCGCTCTTCGCGGAAGCACTGATGGACACGATGCCCTGGGACTACTACGTCGATCTCGACACGGCGAGGCCCGCGACGGACGAGGTCGTCGGCGCCCTCGAGCGCGCGATGGAGATCGATCCCGATCACATCGGCGCGCTCCATCTCTACATCCATGCGGTCGAGCCCTCGAACACGCCCGGTCGCGGCGAGCGCGCCGCGGACACCCTCGGTCCGCTCTCGCCGGGCGCGGGGCATCTCGTCCACATGCCCTCGCACATCTATCTGCGCATCGGACGTTATGCGGACGCCTCTGCGGCGAACGAGAAGGCCGCGGCCGCGGACGAGTCCTACATCACGCAGTGTCGCGCCCAGGGCTTCTATCCGGCGAGTTACTACCCGCACAACGTCCACTTCCTCTACGCCTCGGCGGCATTCGAGGGGCGGAGCGCCGTTTCGATCGGCGCTGCGCGCAAGCTCTCGGCGAACATGACCCCGGAGATCGTCGCCGCAGTGCCGATCGTCGAGGAGTTCGCGCCGATGGAGCTCTTCGCGCTCGCGCGCTTCGGGCGGTGGCAGGAGATCCTGGAGTCGCCCAGACCGCCGGAGGAGTGGCGTTATGCGACGGGCGTCTGGCACTACGTGCGGGGGATGGCGAGCGCGGCGACTGGCGCCGTCGTCAACGCCCGGGCGGAGCTCGCGGAGGTCGAGGCCCTTGCCGGCGCAGACGATCTACAGGCGATCACCTTCGCTTCGGGCTCGACGCCGTCACAGCTCCTCACGATCGGCGCACGCATCCTCGCCGCGCGCATCGAAGGCGAGGCCGGGAACTGGGACGCGGCGATTCCGCTGCTCGAGGAGGCCGTCACGCTCCAGGACGGGCTCCCTTATACGGAGCCGCCGCCCTGGTACTTCCCGAACCGCGAAGCCCTCGGGCACGCGCTGCTCGAGAGCGGGCGAAGCGCGGCCGCCGAGGCGGTGTTCCGGAAATCCCTCGAGAAGACGCCGCGCAACGGTTGGTCCCTGGCCGGCCTCGTGGCGAGTCTCGAAGGGCAGGGAAAGGACGCGAGCGCGGCCGAGTCCGAGCGCGCTTCGGTCTGGGAGCGCGCCGACATCACGCTCCCGGCGCCCGTCTTCTAGCGCTGTTACCGTCGAAGCCATGCCGCTCAAAGTCGCGATCTTCGGACAGGCGCCCTTCGGGCGTGACGTAACCGTTCGCCTCGCGGAGGCGGGCCACGAGATCGTGGGCGTCCACGTCCCGCCGGATGGCGGTGGGCGTCCCGACCCGCTCGCGGTGGCCGCAGACGAAAACGGTTGGCCGCTCTTCCGCTACAAGGGGTATCGCCGCAAGGGGGTCGCAATCCCCGAGCGTGTCGACGAATACCTCGCGCTCGGCGCCGACCTGAACGTCATGCCCTTCACCACGGTGCTGCTGCCGCCCGAGATCACCGATTCGCCGAAGCACGGCTCCGTCTGTTTCCACCCGTCGATCCTCCCTGCCTTCCGGGGCGGGGCCGCGCTCTCGTGGCAGATCTTCGAGGGCGCGACCGAGTCCGGGATCTCGATCTTCCAGCCCGACGAAGGCGTCGACACCGGGCCGCTCTATCTCCAGAAGGCCGGCGTCCCGATCGAGCCCTCGGACACGATGGCGAGTCTCTACTTCGACAAGCTCTATCCGATCGGCGTCGACGGGATGGTCGAAGTGGTCAACGCGATCGCGGCCGGGACCGCGAAGCTCACGCCGCAGGCCGAGGAGGGCGCGAGCCATCAAGGCCTCGTCGACGACGAGGTTGCGCGGCTCGATCTCGGTTGGGACCTCGCGAAGCTCGAGCAGCGGATCCGGGGCTGTGACCCGAGCCCGGGCGCCTGGCTCGAGCGCGGGGGCGCGCCGCTGCGCCTCTTCGGGTGCGCGGTCGACTCGCGTTCCGAGGGTGGGGACGCGCCGGGGACGGTTCTGTCCGTCGGCGAGGATGGCCTGATTCTGGCCGTTCGCGGCGGATCGATCCGGATCCAGAAGGTCCGGGGTGCCGCCGGCAAGGTGACCGCCGCAGAATCCGGGCTCGCCGTGGGCGACGTGCTCGCCTGAGAGGCCTCCAGGGAGAAGCGGGCTGAGTCCCGCGGGGATGCGGGCTGCCGAGCGAGGGGTGCAACTTCCCGGGGCTCGATTTTCCCTCTGACTCCGCTAATTTGCGCGCCCAACAGGTCCCCCGTCTCGCTGAACCCGTTGGACCCGTCGGCCCTGGGCCGGCTCCATTCCAAAGTCTCGAAACCGATCGCGTCGGACCCCGGTCCGGCGATCGGTGCCCTTGATCCCGGAACCCGCTGTGGCCTACGCCGTGGTGTGTAGCCGGGACTCAAGCGCGGGCGTTGGATGGACGTAAGGGGGCATTCCGGGAGTGCGCAGCGAGGCAGCAGGGAATCGGCAACCGGCCCCGTGATCCATCACGAAATCGGGCGTCCGGGCCACCTGAGAGACAGCACCTCCAAGCAGGAAAGATTTCAACCGCCCGCGAACGAGCGGAACACGTGGCAGAAAGCCAGGACGGAGCCGTTATGCACGCGGCTCGAAGGAAGACGACATGCTCGGCGACATCGACAAGGTCCGAAACATCGGCATCAGCGCACACATCGACTCGGGGAAGACGACCCTGACCGAGCGCATCCTCTTCTATACGGGGAAGATCCACGCGATCCACGAAGTCCGCGGCAAGGACGAAGTCGGCGCGACGATGGACTCGATGGAGCTCGAGCGCGAGCGTGGCATCACGATCGCCTCCGCCGCGACCTACTGCGAGTGGAAGGGCAATCAGATCAACATCATCGACACGCCCGGCCACGTCGACTTCACGGTCGAGGTCGAGCGCTCGCTCCGCGTGCTCGATGGCGCGATCCTGATCCTCTGCGGCGTCTCCGGCGTGCAGTCTCAGTCGATGACCGTCGACCGCCAGATGAAGCGCTACAACGTTCCGCGCATCGCCTTCATCAACAAGCTCGATCGCTCGGGCGCGGATCCCTTCAAGGTGACCGGTCAGCTCCGCGACAAGCTCGGCCACAACGCCGTGCTGTGTCAGCTTCCGATCGGCCTGGAGAACGACCTCCAGGGCGTCGTCGATCTGATCACGATGAAGGCCTACTACTTCGACGGCGACAACGGCGAAAACATCCGCGAGGAAGAGATTCCCGCGGACCTGGCCGACCAGGCCGCCGAGTACCGCGAGCAGATGCTCGACGCCGTCTCCATGTTCTCGGAAGAGCTCATGGAAGAAATGCTCGAAGAGGACATCAAGGAAGAGACCGTTCACGCGGCGGTTCGTGCCGGCGTGCTCTCCCTCGATCTGACGCCGGTCTTCCTCGGCTCCGCCTACAAGAACAAGGGCGTCCAGAAGCTCCTCGACGCGGTCGTGGCCTACCTGCCGAACCCGACCGAAGTCACGAACATGGCCGTCGATCTCGACAACGACGAAGCCGAGGTCGAGGTCCACATCGACGACGACAAGCCGCTCGTCATGCTCGCGTTCAAGCTCGAAGACGGACGCTATGGCCAGCTCACCTACACGCGTGTGTACCAGGGGACGCTCCGGAAGGGCGACACGGTCTACAACATGCGAACGGGCAAGAAGGTCAAGGTCGGCCGACTGATCCGCATGCACTCGGACGAGATGCAGGACATCGACGACACCAACGCCGGCGACATCGTCGCGCTCTTCGGAGTCGACTGTGCCTCGGGCGACACCTTCACCGACGGCAACATCAACGTCGCCATGACGTCGATGCACATTCCGGAGCCGGTGATCTCGCTGTCGATCAAGCCGGTCGACCAGAAGTCGACGGACAACATGGGCAAGGCGCTCGGCCGCTTCGTCCGCGAGGACCCGACTTTCAGATCAGAAGTGGATCAAGAAAGCAACGAAACCGTCATCTCGGGCATGGGCGAGCTGCACCTCGAGGTCTACGTCGAGCGCATGAAGCGCGAGTACAACTGCGAGGTCGAGACTGGTCAGCCCCAGGTGGCCTACCGCGAGACGATCACGCAGCCGACCGAGTTCTCCTACACGCACAAGAAGCAGTCGGGTGGCTCGGGTCAGTACGGCAAGGTCGCGGGCATCGTGACCCCGATCGGTCCCGACGACGACGGCGACAAGGACTTCCAGTTCGAGAACAAGATTCGCGGTGGCTCGATTCCGACGGAGTACATCCCGGCGGTCGAGAAGGGCTTCCGCTCCTCCCTCGACAAGGGGCGCCTGATCGGCTTCCCGGTGATCGGGGTCAGGGTCGAGATCAACGATGGCCAGTCGCACTCGGTCGACTCGTCGGAGATGGCGTTCCAGGCCGCAGCCCGCGGCGCCTTCCGGGAGTTCTACGGACGCGCGAAGCCGCAGATCCTCGAGCCGATCATGAAGCTCGCGGTCGAAGGTCCGTCGGAGTTCCAGGGCGCGATCCTCAAGACGATCATGCAGCGCCGTGGCCAGGTCGCCGGCTCGACCGAAGAGGACGGATTCTCGACGGTCGAGGCCGAGGTGCCGCTCTCCGAGATGTTCGGCTACGCCACGGACCTGCGGTCGATGACTCAGGGCAAGGCGGAGTTCACGATGGAGTTCGACAAGTACGCGCCGGTGCCCGCCGAGACGACCGCCGAGCTCAAGAAGAAGTACGAGAGCAAGATCGTCGACGAAGACGAAGACTGATCGACGGCGCTCCTCTCGCCGAGAGAGGGAGCGCGCTCGGAAACGGAGAAACCCCTGCGGCCGGCGAGCTGCAGGGGTTTCTTGCGTTCGGGACGGCGTCGAAGCGGTGATCGCTACCGACGTCGATTCGCCAGGGCCGCGAGACCGAGGCCGAGGAGCAAGGCGGTGCCCGGCTCGGGAACCGGAATCGACACGTCCGGGAAGTCGACGCCGATCTTCCAGGTGTAGTTGTCGACCTGGTAGTCGCCCCGCGAATTTCCGGGCGGGCTGAGCTGGTTCGTGATCCGGTGGGCGTAGTAGAACCGACCCTCGTCGCGGATTCGGTCCGGCGCGAGGATCTGCGCGATATCCGTTCGGACGCGGCCGTCGATGCGGACGACGGACCGAAGTCCCGCGATGTCGTGGTAGATCTCGACATGATGGCGGCCCAGCTCGACCGGAATGTCCGTGCGTTTGATCGCGCTGCTGTCGAGGAAGTGCGTGACCACGGCCCCGAGCTCGTCCGCGGCGTATTCGAACGAGAAGTAGTTGATGGTGCCGAGGTCATCCCGTCGCACCCCCCACTGCAGCTGCTGGCTCGGAGAGAGCTCGATCGCGCGGGCGTCCAGCGGCTTGCTCCCGACGTTGACGGGGATCTCGTCGTTGAACGAGCGCGGTGTCGCGCCACCGAACCCACCATCGTCGAAGTTCGCGGAGAGCAGGATCCGCGGACCGCCCTCGGTGCCCGACGGATCGCCCCCGGGCGCCGTCGTCGCGGACGCTGTGGCGGCGAAAGCCGTGGTCGCGAGGAACACGACGAGGGCGGCCACGCCGGAACGAAGGCGAGGCGGGTGGATCGAGGACATCGGACCCCTTCGGGCGCCCGAGAATCTGCCGCGCCCCGAAACAGGAGCGCGGACGCCGGCTCAGCCGGGGAGCGCTCGTCTCCCAGTGGCAACGAGCGCGCAAAAATGGCGAGCGAAATGGGACGAGCTCCTCGCCGACTTCGCGGTGCGCCGTCCCCCGGAACCCGATCGCCGCTGCGATACCCTCACGCGCCATGCCCCTGGCCTTCGGTGACTGTGAACTCGACCGGGAATGCTTCGAGCTCCGGCGACGCGATCGGCTCGTGAAGATCGAGCCGAAGGTCTTCGACGTCCTGATCCATCTGATCGACGCCCGCGACCGCGTCGTCACGAAGCAGGAGCTGCTCGACACGCTGTGGCCCGGCGAAGCCGTGAGCGACTCGGTCTTGCCTCGCTGCATCGCGGCGATCCGCCGGGCCGTCGGCGATACCCGGACGCGGCAGCGCACGATCGCGACGGTGCATGGACGGGGCTACCGGTTTGTCGCGGAGCTCGACGATCCCGGCTCCTCCGAGGGCGCAGGTGCGGTGACTTCGCCCACCGAGGCGAGCCCCGCGACCCCCGCGGCCAGCGAGCCGGCGGTGGTTACCCAACGCGCTCCGCCGGTCCCGGAGTTCAAGACCGGATCCGATTTCGTCGGACGCGCCGAGGGCATGCAGCGCCTCCGGTCGGCGCAGGAACGGGCCGCCGCGGGTGGTGGGGGCGTCACGTTCGTCGTTGGAGAACCGGGAATCGGCAAGACCCGACTGACCGAGGAGTTCGCCGCGCTCGCCGAGCGGGACGGCTTCGCGATTCACGTCGCGCGCTGCCACGAAGGGGAGGGCGCGCCCGTCTATTGGCCGTGGCTGCAGATCCTGCGCGCCGCGGTCGCCGGGATCGAGGACACGGAACGCCTGCGTGAGCTCGTCGGCGGGGCTGCAGCGGACCTGACCGAACTCATGCCGGAGCTCGCGACGCGTCTCGGCGACGTGCCCGCGAGCGGGGGACCGGAGGGGGAGCAGGCGCGCTTCCGGCTCTACGACTCGGCGACCCGATTCTTCGTCGCGCTCGCTTCGGACCGCCCGTTGATCCTCGTCCTCGACGATCTCCACTGGGCCGATGCGTCTTCCCTGGGCCTGCTGCGCTTCCTCGCCGGGCAGATCGCCTCGGCGCCGATCCTCGTCGTCGGCACCTATCGGGACGTCGACGTTCGTCGTGGTCACCCGCTCTCCGACCTCCTCGGTGCGCTCGCGAAGGACCCCCGCTGCGAACGGCTGCCATTGGTCGGTTTCGATGCCGCCGAGATCGGGACCTACGTCGAGGGGCTGACCGATGCCGCGCCGAGCGAGGCGTTCGTGTCGACGATGCGCGACATGACGGAGGGCAACCCGTTCTTCCTGCGTGAGATCGTGCACCTGCTGGCGGCCCAGGGAGACCTCGACGCGGCAGACCCCGGCGTACTGGACTCGCTGCGCCTGCCGCAGGGCGTGCGCGACGCGATCGGTCGGCGCCTCGACGGGCTGTCGCCGGAGTGCAACGACGCCTTGCGCTCGGCAGCGGTCCTCGGGCGCAACTTCGGCTCGAGCCTGCTCGCGACGATGCTCGAAGGCGTGCAGGAGGGTGGCGTGGAGGAGTTGCTCGAGCTCCTGGCGGAGGCCCTCGATGCGGGGCTCGTGCAGGAAGTCGGGCGCGGTCAATACGCCTTCGCCCATGCGCTCACGCGACAGACCCTCTACGAAGAGCTGCGCGCGCCCCAGCGGACCGCGCTTCATCGGCGGGCCGGGGAAGCGCTCGAACATCACCTCGACGCCGCGCGCGCCGGTGACGAGAGCCTGCCGGAGCTGGCGCATCACTTCTACGAAGCGGCCGCGGGAGGTGACGTCTCGAAGTCCGTCGCCTACTCCGTCGCAGCGGCGGAGGCGGCCCATCGACGACACGCCTACGACGAAGCCGTGACGTTCCACGAGCGTGCCGTCGAGGTCGCGGGACTCGACCTCCCGATCGACGAGCATCGTCAGGCGAAGCTGCTGCTCGCTCTCGGCTCGGCGATCCATGTCGCCGGGCGGCGTGCGGAGGCGATGGCGACCCTCGAGCGCTCGGCGCGCGCGGCACAGCGTCTCGAGGACTGGCCACTGATGGCGGAGGGCGTGCTCGCGATTCGCGGATTCGGGGAGATCGGAACGCGCCCTGCGGAAGGCGTGATCGAGCTGCTCGAAGAGGCCCTCGCGAATCTACCCGAGGACGAGCTGCGCCTGCGATCGCAGCTGCTCGCACGTCGCACCCACGCGGTCGCGCATGCGATGGAGGATCGTGATCGCCTGTCGCGAGATGCGCTCGAATGCGCCGAGCGTTCCGGGGATCCGATCTCGCTCCGCGATGCCTGGTTCTCGCGCTGGTGGGCGACCCTCGGACCGGACCGGATCGAGGACCGCTTCGAGGTCGTGCGGGCACTGTCACGACTCGCCGATCGGACGGGCGATTTCCGAACGCGGATGCTCGCGCTCGAGGTCCGGCTGGGTGCGCACCTCGTGCGGGGCGACGCCGAGGGGATCGAGGCGACACTCGCGGAGCTCGAACGCGTCGCCGACGAGCTGCGGCAGCCCTCTTTCGTGTTCATGGCCATGAACTACCGGTCGAGCTGGCTCATCAACCAGGGCCGCTTCGAGGAGGCGGAAGCGCTGGTCGAGAAGGCCTTCGCCTACGGCGACGGTGTGGTGCCCTTCGCGGCGATGACGTGCATGGGCCAACGCTACTGGTCACGACAGCTTCGCGGGGACCATATCGATCATGCGGTGGACGCCAGCGAGCTGATTCATCTGCTCGACGACACGCTGATGCCCGAAGACATGCGCGACGTGTTCGTCGCGATGATCCGGTACTCGGGGCACGGGGACGCCGAAGGTGCGCGGGAGATGTTCAGCTTCGATCGTGCGCGCGCGCTCGAGCGGGACGAGAACTGGCTGCTCGTGATGGCGACGATCGGGGAGATGGCGATCGATCTCGGGGACCGCGAGATGGTCGACTGGATCTACGACGCGATGCTCCCCTACGAAGAGCTGATCACGATGCACGACCTGATCCGCGTCGGCCGGGGCGCGGTCGCCCATCCGCTCGGACTCTTCGCGGTCGCGCGCGGAGACCTCGACGCGGCGGTCGCCCATTTCGAGAGGGCGATCGAGATCGAGGATCGGGCGCGGATGCGATTCGCGCGGGTCCAGAGCGAGCTCGGACTGGTCGGGGCGCTCGATCGGCGCGGCGGACCGGGGGACGCCCGCCGCGCCCAGGTGGTGCTCGACGGCTTCCGCGCGAAGGTCGCCGAGATGTCGATCGGAGAGCACAATCGACTGGGGCGTCACCTCGCCGCGAACGACGACAAAAACCCTTTCGATCCAGGGGCTTGGAGACCCATCGAAGCATCATGAAAGCCTCAGGAGTCCGTCGGGACTGAGGGCCCCCGAGAACCGATCCTGCTCGTCACGCACGCGCGAGGAGGATCCCATGCAAGCCCTCTCCACATCCCTGCCGGTCGAATCGACGCTCGTCCCGCCCCGCGGCATCGAGCAGCCCCTCGAGATCCCGAGCCCGGTGCCGGGACATCCGCTGCGCTGGCGCCGCGTTCGCGACCTGATGCGGCAGATCAAGACCGCGCCCGACGCCGAGCAGAAGGTCGACGCGGCCCTCGCGTTCTTCGACGCGGTCGGCGGCCTCGGCGGCGAGGCGACGTTCCAGCGCTTCGCGACGACACCGGAAGGCCGGCGCCTGCTCCGCACGAAGCCGGACCTGGTGGCGCTCCTCGGCAACCGCGAAGCCCTCGCGGCGATGCCCGAAGGCAGCCTCGGTCGCGCGTACCTCGACTTCGCCGAGCGGAACGGTTTCGCCGCGGACGGTCTCGTGGAACGGAACAAGGCGACCGATCGCGAGCGCCCGGATCCGCAGGACCCGTATCGGCAGTGGTTCTGGGATCGCTTCACGATGGCCCACGACCTGTGGCACGTCATGACGGACTGCAGCACCGAGGGCGAAGGCGAGATCCGATTGCTCGCGTTCAGCTACGCCCAGACGCCGCAGCGCGGCTACGGAATCCTACTGGCCCTCGCGATGTCATCGCGGCTGCTCGATTGGGGCTTCCTTCGTGAGCAGCTCCGTGCCTGGCGCGCCGGTCGTCGGGCCCACGATCTCGTGTCCGTGCCCTGGGAGCAGTACCTCGCGTGGCCCCTCGACGAGGTGCGCCGCTGCTTCGGGGTGCAGGTGATCACCGCATGAGTGCCTCGACGGAATCGACTGAGGCGGGCGGGCTCACCCGCCGCACGCTGATCTTCTACGCGCTGCCGACGATCGGCATGACGACCATGCATTGGCTGATCATGGTCTTCCTGCTGAAGTTCGCGACGGGCACCCTCGGTCTCGCGCCGGCGGTGGTCGGGGTTCTCTTCGCCGCAGGGCGGCTCTGGGACGCGGTGACCGATCCGCTCGCCGGGTGGTTCAGCGATCGGACACGGACGCGGCTCGGACGACGTCGCCCGTGGATGCTGGCGGCGGCGTTGCCGCTCGGCGTCTCGTTCTACGCGATCTGGAACGCGCCGATCGACGCCTCGCCGGAGCTCACGGCGGTCTGGCTCGCCGGGAGCCTCCTGCTCTTCTTCACGGCGCAGACCTCGGTCCGGATTCCGTACCTCTCGCTCGGGGCCGAGCTGACCGACGACCACCACGCGCGCACGCGGATCTCCGCGTTCCGGGTTGGCGGGGAGGCTGCGGGCATCTTCCTCGCACTCGGCGGGCTGCACCTGATCGAGAACGCGGACTCGATCCACGAGATGGCGGGCGTCATCGCTGGGGTCGTGAGCGTGGCGGTCGTGTCGCTGGTCGTGATCTCGGCGTGGTCGCTCTCCGAGCGGCTGGGGCAGACGGCGAAGGCCGCGCCGGATCCCTTCGTGGCCATTCGGGACGTCGTGCGGAACCCCCATGCGCGGCGCCTGACCCTCGCGATCATGTTCACCGAGGTCGGCCTCGGTTCGCTCCTCGTGACGATCCCGTTCGCGACCGAGGCCTTCGGTGGGTCCGGCACCAGCGCGCCGCGCGTGCTGGGCTTCGTCATCCCCTTCATCCTCTCCGTGCCGATCTGGATCCGGCTCGGTCGACGATTCGGCAAGAGTCGATGTTATTCGGCGGGCAACGCGCTCGCGGCCGCGTCCTTCGTGGCGCTCGGACTCTTGGGATTCAACGGCAACTGGCTCCTCAGCGCGCTTCCGCTCCTCGTGGTCGGGTTCTCTCAGGCGTCGCTCCGCACGTTTCCCGACTCGATCATGGCCGACGTGATCGACTGGGACGAAGCGGAGACGGGCCAGCGCAAGGAAGGCAGCTACATGGCCGCGTGGAACCTCGCTGAAAAGGCCGCTGGCGTGATCTCGGTCGGCATGGTTGGTCTCTTCTTGCAGGGAGAGGGCGGAGCGGTCGATCTGGAGGGCGTCGTCTTCGTGCTGTCGTGGATGCCGGCGACGTTCATGGTCCTCGCGATGGTCTCGCTCTTCGGGTTCCGCCTCGACGAGTCGGCGCACCTGAAGCTGCGCGAGCGGGTCGGGCGCGCAGCGCCTGCTGGCGACGCGCCACAGACCGGAGGCCGGCGCGCGCCGGGCAGCATCCAGCTCGAGCATCCCCTCGACGGGGCCCTCGAGCCGGTGGGCGCGACGACGCTCAGCTGAATCGGACGGGCGTACCGCGCGCTTCGATGCGCCGGTATGCTCGTCCCGGTATGACGACGTCTCCCCGGATCTTCGACTGCGACAACCACTACTACGAGGCGCCGGACGCGTTCACGCGACACGTGCCGGGGGAGATGCGCGCGCGCTGCGTGCAGTGGGCGGAGATCGACGGGCGGAAGCGGCACGTGGTCGGCGGGAACCTCGACTTCTCGGTCGCGAATCCCCTCTTCGATCCCGTGGGCCCGGCAGGCTCCCTCCACGAGTACTACCGCGGCAACCCGGCGGGCGTGCCGGCGCGCGATCAGATGCGCGGAAATCTCGAGCCCCAGCCCGCCTACTACCGTGACCCGGCGGCGCGTCTCGCCAAGATGGACGAGCAGGGCATCGAGGCGACCTGGCTCTTCCCGACCCTGGGCGTCCTCTACGAGGAGCTCCTCAAGGATGACGTCGACGCCGTCGCCACCCTCTTCGAAGGGTTCAATCGATGGCTCGACGAGGACTGGGGCTTCAACCATCGGGATCGGATCTTCGCCGCGCCCTACATCACCCTCGCCGATCCCGCGCGCGCCGAACGCGAGCTCGAGTGGGCGCTCGAACGCGATGCCCGAATCTTCGTCATGCGCCCGGCCGCGACTTTCACCGCGGAGGGCTACCGCCCGCCGGCGGATCCGATCTTCGACGGGTTCTGGTCCCGCGTGAACGAATCCGGGATCACCGCCGTCATCCACACCGGCAACTCCGGCTACTCGACGAACGGCTATTCGGCGGAGGGCTTCGGTCGCGCGTCGATCGGGATGTCGCGGCGGCCTTCGGTCAAGAACCTGTCGCTGGCCCGCGCCGCGAGCGACTACCTCTTCTCGATCGGTTGCGACCTGCTCTTCGAGCGGTTCCCGAACGTCCGGATCGCCTCGATCGAGAACGGCTCGAGCTTCCTCCCGGACCTGTTCCACAACCTCGAGCAAGCGGCGGCCCGCAACCCGTGGCACTTCGGAGAGGATCCGATCGCGATGCTCAAGGATCGTGTCTACATGAGCCCGTTCTGGGAGGACGACCTTTCGGACGTGATCGAACGGATGGGACCCGAGCGCGTCCTCTTCGGATCGGATTGGCCGCACATGGAGGGCCTGCCCGATCCGCGCGACATCCTCGAAGAGACGGCGGGCCTGGACACCGCCGTCGCCGGCCGGTTTCTGTACGAGAACACCGCAGCGCTCAACGAGCGCCGCCCCGCCTAGCCGGATTCGCACACGACGAGCGGTCCGCTCGGAGCGCCCTCAGGGGACGCGGTTCAGTGACCCGACCAGTCGGACTGATCGTGGTGTGCCTCTTGAGTCCGCGAATTCGACTTTGGATACCTGGCCCTGTGCCAGCCAATTTCAAGAATCGACAGCGCAATCGCGTGTGGCGGCCGTTAGGCGTAAGATACGAAGACACCCGGGGTATTTCCCCGGAACAGATCAGGAGATGCCGGATGAGAAAGTTCGTTCCGATCTTGGCCTTGGGAATTTTCGTTTGCTCGTCGTCGACGGCGTTCGCTAGTGGCACGATCACGCTGTACGAGGGAAACGGATGTACCCAGGACGTCGTGGGCACGATTCAGGCGCGCGCTGGCAATGAAATCAACTGCACGAGTTCGAACGTGTGCAAGAACGACGAAGCAAGGTCGATGCGGGTCAACGGCGTGGCTCGTCGCACGAAGATTCGTGTTTGCGACAACTCGTCGTGCGACACCGACGATGACATCTCGGACATCGTCGTACGATCGAACGAATCCTTTTGCGTAGGCACGTTCGAGGAGTCGATCGTTCAGAATTCGTACAGGATCGATCGCACAGTCAACGACGGCAATCTGGACGGCAAGGTTTCCCGTATCGAAATTCGGTGATGCGCAGTCGGCAGAGGAGACTTCGCGTAGGTCAGCTCCTTCTTGCGTCGAGCGACGAGTCGGTCTCGACCCTGGCGGTTGACGACTAGCGGAGCAGCTTCTTCAGCATCGCCGCCCGCGCGGGATTGCTGTAGCTGACCCCGCCCGACGACGACTCGCCGCCGGACGTCGCGGAGGGGCCGAGGAGTCGCGACGACACGAGGGTGTTGCGCGTGCGCACGAGCTCGCCGGAGCTGGGCGGCGCGGTCGTCTTCTTCGCGGCCGCCTTCTTCTTCGCGGGCTTGCGCGCGGTCTTCTTCCTGGTGGCCTTCTTCGCGCTCTTCTTCTTCGACGCCTTCTTGGCCGCGCGCTTCGGCGACTTCTTCTTCGTGGGCTTCGTCGTCTTCTTCTTCTTCTTCTTGGCCGCCTTCTTCTTCGTGGCCTTCTTCTTGGCCGCACGCTTGGCGGTCTTCTTCTTGCCCGCCTTCTTCTTCGCAGCACGCTTCTTCGAAGCCTTCTTGCGGGACGGCTTGCGCGCCGCCTTCTTCTTCGCGCTCTTCTTCGCCGTTCGCTTCGTCGTCTTCTTGCGTGCTGCCATCGGTTCCTCTCCCCGCTCTTCGAAAGTCGCGCCGAAAGTAGCGGATCAGCGCTCCTGGGGAAGCGCCTTCAATGTGCCGAGGTGTTGCTTCCACTCGCTTCGGATCGCGATCACGTCCTGGCGGCTGACGCTGAGGGCGGTCGCGATCTCGAAGACCTCGTTGTCCTCGACCGTCGTGATCGTGTCGTCCGCTGCGGCGACCGCGTAGAGACAGCGCAGGAGGCGCAGGCGCTCCGGGGGAGCCGTCATGTCCCGGAATGCGCGGGCGACGAGATGGTCGTCGCTCCCGCCGTGGTGATCCGCGACGCGAATCGCCGCTTTCGCGAGGACCGACGCGGTCGATGCATCGAGAGCGCCGAAGGTCTCGAGGCGCTCGGCCATGGCGGCTTGCTCGGTCTCATCGGTTCGCAGGTCGGACCCCGCGACGCGCGCGAGCAGGTAGGCGAACGCAGCGGCGAGTCGCGCCTCTGCCGCCTCCATCGACTCGAGATGGGAAGTCAGCTCGGCCAGGCTGTCCGGCTCGTGATCACGGCCGGCGCCCGATCCGCCGAGTCCGAGAAATCGCAGTAACGACATCGTTTCCTCCCGGTCGACGAGCGAACCCTCGCCGCGACCGCCCGGAATCTCTAGGCTTGCCGCCGCCGCGGCGCAAGCGCCCGTCGACGATTCGCGTCCACCCACGCCGACCGAGGAACCGAAAGATGGCCCTTCCCTCCGACGATTCGATCCTGCTTCTCCACAACCCGAAGTGCTCGAAGAGTCGCGCGACCCTCGCGCTGCTCGAGGAGAACGGGGCGAGCTTCGAGACGCGACTCTATCTCGAGGACCCGTTGGGCGAGGACGAGCTGCGCGATCTGGGCAAGCGTCTGGGCAAGGCGGCGGTCGAGTACACGCGCACGAAGCAGGCGGAGTTCGGCGAGGCCGGACTCACGAAGGACTCGACCGAGGGCGAGATCCTCGCAGCGATGGTGAAGACGCCGATCTTGATGGAGCGCCCCGTCGTGATCCGCGGCGATCGCGCCGCGATCGGGCGCCCGCCCGAGGACGTGCTCGCGCTCCTCGACTGAAGTGCCGTCGGCGCGCGTCAGTCGTTGGCGTGCGGGATCACCTCGGCCGATAGCCGGCGACACTGTTCGATCATTTCGTCCGCGGATTTCGCCAGCGGGATCGCGATGAACTTCGTGACGCCGTTCGCGCAGAACTCGCGGACGCGCTCGAGCACCGTGCCGGCGTCTCCGATCGCCTGGATGCGCGCGACGCGCGCGCGCATCTGCTGTGCCGCCGGGTCCTTCGAGCGGGCGGCCTCCGCGCCGAAGGGCGCAGACGCCTCGCCGTCGCCGATCCGGAACAGAATCGTCGCGCCGTAGTGATCGTCCGGGATCGGTCGACCGGCTGCGTGGCTCTCCTCACGGATCGCTGCGACCGTCACGCCGGCTTCTTCCGGCGTCTGGAGCGGCGCGAGCCAGCCGTGGCCGAAACGCGCGGTCCGACGGATCGCGGCCTTCGAAGAGCCACCGAGCCAGAGCGGGAGCGGCTGCTGCTTCGGGCGCGGATTGATCGTCGCCCCCTTGAGCGAGTAGTGCTCGCCCTCGAAGTCGACGTTTTCGCCCGTCCAGAGCCGGGTCATCACCTCGAGCGCTTCGTCGCAGCGCTTGCCGCGCCCCGCGGAGTTCCGGCCCGTCGCCTCCCACTCCGGTGCGTCCCCGCGTCCGACCCCGACGGTTGGCAGGAAGCGTCCGTCGCTCAGGTGGTCGAGGGTCGCGCATTGCCGGGCGAAGGTGACGGGGTCGCGGAACGGCAGCACCACGGCGTTGGTTCCGAACTTGAGGCGCCGCGTGGCCCCGGCGATCACCGAGAGCAGCGTCATCGGCTCGAGGGCCGGATCGCGTGACACCACCCGATCGGAATGCCAGATCGAGTCGATCTTCGAGTCCTCGCACACGTCGAGCCAGGACCGGAACTCGTCGATCGTCTCGAAGGGAAAGCCGCCGAGCCCGAGCCCGACACCGATGCGAATCGCCATGATCGTCGAGCCTCCGTTATTCCGGCTTGCGTGCGCGGATCACGAAGCGGTCGGTCGCCCCTCGGATGTCCCGGGCGAAGACCATCTTAGTGCGGTCGTCTTCGGGGTGGCGGAGCACGTCGCTCGTCGCCTCGATCTCGAACCCGGCCCGTTCGAGGGCCGCCACGACGCGGGCCTCGTCGATCCGGTGGAGCTCCTTGTTCTTCTCGTCTTCGCCAGGGTTCCCGGCGTGGTCGATCACGCCGAGGACGCCGCCGGGCGCGAGTGTCGCGCGAACCGCCATCAGGACGGCGTGCGCGACGTCCTCGCCGCGTCCGTCGATCACGTCGTGGATGTTGAGCGCGGTCAGCGCGGCGTCCAGTCTGCCCGGTTCGACGCCGAGCGCGTCGAACTCCGCATCGAGGCGGACGACGTTCGGCAAGCGACCGTTCGCGAGTCGAGCGGTCATCGCCTTGTCGTTCGCACCGTTCCTGAACTTCAAGACGGCCGCGATGTTCTGTGCGTACACGCGCCCGGCCGGTCCGACGGCTTCCGCGAGCACATCGGTGTAGTACCCACCGGAGGCGAGCACGTCCATCACCTTCATGCCTTCCTCGATGCCGAGGAAGGTCACGACCGCTGCGGGACGCCGGCCGACGTCGCGGGCCTTTTCGGCGTCACTTCGGTCACCGGTCGCGAGTCGTGTCGCGAGGTCGGTCGTCTTCGCGTGATCGCTCTCGGGATCCGGGCCGGCGTGACTGCAGGCGAGCGCGAGCGCGCCCGCGACGAAGAGGCTGGGCAGCAAGACGTGCGTGAGGGGACGAAGGGATCGCATGGGCTCCTCCTGACCGGCGTGGGCGAAGCGCTGGCCTCGGACGAGGCTACGCGAAGCGGTCGAGGCCGTCGAGGCAAGGCGGCGGCACGCGCGGTGCAAGAGACGCGCAGCACATGGGCGTCCGCGGCGCGACCTCGTATCGCGCATCACATGCGTTCGAAGATTCCGCCCTCACGCGACGATGAGTAGGACATGGACGTCCTCGGAATCGCCCTGACCGGCATGCAGAGCGCGGGAACCCGCGTCGCCGTTTCGGCCCACAACGTGGCGAACCTGCTGACGGAGGATTTCCGTCCGCAGCGGGCGGTCCAGTCATCCGTGCCCGGGGGCGGCTCGCGCACGCGCGTCCAGCAGAGCGATCGGCCCGAGCCGGTGAGCATCGCCCGCGAGGTCGTCGGCCAGATCGAGGCGAGCGTGCAGTACAGCGCCTCGGCCCGCGTATTCCAGGTCGGTGCCGAGATGCGTGGCTCGCTCGTCGACCTCTTCGGTTAGGCGGGCTTCTTCGGCCGAGGACTGCCCGCGGCTAGGACAGCGCGCCGCCGCAGCTCGACCCGGCCCCGGCGGTGCATCCGAAGCAGTGACTCGCCGTCGCGATGGCCTCGCCGTCGAACGCGTCGAGGGACTCGATGTCGAAGATCGTGCGCGCGGGGCCGGGCGGATCGAGCTCGAGGGCCTGGTTGAAGTCGCAGTCGTAGATCCGGCCGCGGTGGTCGATCGAGACCTGATGGCGACACATCAGGTCGGGCACGGTGTCCGCGTTGAAGTTCGCCACGAGCAGATCCATGTACTCGACGTCGCGACCCTCGCGGGCGAGCGCGTGGGCGAAGCGCTTGATCGGCATGTTCGTGATCGTGAGCAGCTGGTCGAAGACGATTCCGAACTCCCGGGTGAGCGCCTCGCGGTAGTCGGCTTCGAGGCTCTCCTGGGACGGCGGCAGTGAAGCGCCGACCGGGTTGTAGACGAGGTCGAGGCGGAGCGCTCCGCCGCCGTAGCCGAGCTCGTTGAGGCGGATCAGCGCGCGAATGCTGCCGTCGAAGACACCGCGTCCGCGTTGGGCCTCGACGTTCGCGAGCGAATAACACGGGAGGCTCGCGATCACGTCCACGCCCCGTTCGGCGAGGAATTCGGCGGTGTCCTCCTGACCCGGCTCGTGGAGGATCGTGAGATTGCAGCGGTCGATGACCTTCCGGCCGAGCACCCGGGCGCCTTCGACCAGGCGTCGGAACGCCGGGTGCATCTCGGGCGCGCCCCCGGTCAGGTCGAGCGTCGCGACGCCGGGACTCCCCTCGAGCAGCTCGAGCAGCCGGTCGACGCCTTCCTCCGAGAGCGCTTCGGCGCGCTTCGGCCCCGACTCCACGTGGCAGTGGTGGCAGGCGAGGTTGCAGCGCAGGCCGATGTTCACCTGCAGCGTCGTCGTGTGTGCGCGGCGAAGCTCATCCAGGCCTTCGACCCGGAGTCGGGCGTCGAAGGTCGTGTCGGGCTGGATGGCGAGGGGCGAGGTCATGGATTGATCACTCCGCGCGGGAGGGTAGGCCGCTCCCGGGCTCCACGTCGTCGGTTCGTGCGGACGCCGAACCGTCGTACGTGCGGCCGGGCGGATCGGTTACGGACGCGTCCGACGGGTTCGAGGTGACGTCGGGACCCAGCCAGCGGAAGTCGGCGTAGGCCGCGCGGGCCGAGGTGCAGGTGTCGTCGGCGTCGGTCATCAAGCCGACGCCGACCGGACCGACCCCGGGCGCGAGCCCGAGTCGCTCGCGGGCGTCCCGGCGCAGGTCGACGACGGCCTCGCGCCAGCCGGGCGCGACGCCGTCCCGGGTCGGCGCCTCGATCGCCACCAGCAGCGCCTCCGAGCGCGCCGGACTGGTCCAGGCGGTGCCGGACGCGACGGCGCGCGGCCACACGTAGGAGAGCGTGGCCCCGGGCATCTCCGCGCCGTAGAGCCGTTCGCCGACCGCCCGTTCGAGCCGCTGCATCATCGACGCCCGTTCGGGATCGAAGGGGAAGAGCACGTAGACCCGCGCCGCGAAGTCGTCGCCCGCGCGCGTGCGCTCGTCGACGTTCGCGGCCTCGCCTTCGAGCGGTGCGTCGATCCGCCAGCGCCACGCGAGGCGCGGTGTTCGGTCGAGATCCACGGCCTGCTCGAGGCGCAAGATCTGTCCGGAGGCGCCACAGCGACTCTCGGCGGCGAGGCTCGCGTGACCGCCTTCGTCCCGGTCGATCCGGTAGGTCGTCTCGGTCGGGATCGAGCGGAAGGTCAGGGGTTGCCAGGGGGCCTCGCCGGGCGCCGGGAGCGCCGGGCCCACAGTCTCGTCGCCTGCCCAGCCGAGTCCCGCCCCGGCGAGACCGAGCGCGAGCACGAACACGGTCAGAGCGTCGCGAGACGCCCGATTTCGGCGTCTGCGGGGCTTCTGCTCGAGGGTACGCCGGGTCATCCGGGCCTCGCCAGCGGTCCCCGAGCCCCTGCTATGGTCCCGGCCGGCCGACCCCCGACCCCGGCGGTCCGGCCTGTGTCCTCTGACGTGTGCTCGGGCCGGAACATTGCTCGCCAGGCCTCCGGTCCGCGCGCACTCGCGGCGCGCCCACGGACACGGGGCAGCGGGGATCGATCCGCCCCGCGCGCTTCCGCGCGAATCCCATCGACGATGCGCCCCGACGGGCCTCGTACGAACCACCCCAATTCCATTTCACAGGAGTCTAGACCATGAGTGAAATCCGATTCGACGACCGCGTCGCCGTCATCACCGGCGCCGGCGGCGGCCTCGGCAAGACCTACGCCCTCGAGTTCGCGAAGCGCGGCGGCAAGGTCGTCGTGAACGACCTCGGCGGCGCGGCCGACGGGACCGGCGGCGGCTCCAGCATGGCCGATCAGACCGTCAAGGAGATCAACGAGGCCGGCGGCACCGCCGTCGCGAACTACGACTCCGTCGCCACGCCCGAAGGCGGCGAGGCGATCGTCCAGACCGCCCTCGACAACTTCGGCCAGGTCGACATCGTCGTGAACAACGCGGGCATCCTGCGCGACAAGTCCTTCGCCAAGCTCACGCCCGAGGAGCTCGAGATCGTCCTCGACGTCCACCTGAAGGGCGCGTTCTACGTCTCGCAGCCGGCGTTCCGCAACATGAAGGAGCGCAACTACGGCCGCTTCGTGTTCACCGCGTCGGCCGCCGGCCTGCTCGGCAACTTCGGCCAGACGAACTACGGCGCCGCCAAGATGGGTCTCGTCGGCCTCTCGAACGTGCTCGCGGTCGAGGGCAAGAAGAACAACATCCTCTCGAACGTGATCGCGCCGATCGCGCGCACGCGTCTCACCGAGGAGCTGATGGGCGAGCTCGCCAACCTGATCGACCCCGAGCAGGTGACGCCCCTCGTGACGTATCTCTGCTCCGAGGCCTGCGACACGACGCACTCGATCTACTCGGTCGGCGGCGGCAAGTTCTCGCGCATGTTCATCGGCGTCGCCGAGGGATGGTTCGCGGGCCAGGGCAGCTCGCCCTCGGCGGAAGAGATCCAGGCGAACTGGGACGCGATCCACTCGGACGCGGGCTACGTGATCCCGGACGGCATCGGTCACGAGATCTCGAGCCTGCTGGCGGCGTTCAAGTCGTCCGAAGGCTGATTCGCATCCGGCGCGGGCGCTCGAGCGTCCGCGCCGGTCGGCTCCGCCGCCTACCAGGCGGCGTCGAGCAGCTCGTCCAGCGCCGGCCACTCGATCGCGGCCTGCCCGCTGAAGACCCGGAGCAGCAGAGTGCGCGTGCCCGGGTCGTCGCCCGAGCGGAAGGTCTCGACCTTCTTCGCGAGCTCGCCGGCGTCGGGACACGGGACCTCTTCCTGCGTGAGGATCCCCTCCTCGTGCTCGAGCCCCATCAGGTCGAGCCACTCCTCGAGGAGCGGCAGCTGACACTTGAGGAAGTAGACCGCGAGCAGCTCTTCACCGAGCGAGGCACCGGTCGTGCGCGACATCGCACCCTTGAGCGAGGCCAGCCGCTTCTCGCGCGGCTGCTTCAGCAGAAACTTCGGCCGGAACTTCAGAACCTGGGCCGCGGCGATCGTGGTGCTCTGCAGCGCCTCCGGCGATTCCTTCTCGATCTCGGCCAGGATCCGGTCGAAGTCCTCGGGACTCATGCCTCCGATGATCTGATGGGGTCGCATCGTGTCTCCTGTCGCCGCCGCCTCGTTCGCGGGCGAGCAGGATGTAGCACCGTCTCTAGTCGCCTGCCGGATCAGTCGGGCTCAGGGGGGGCAGGCGGGTTCAGGTCGAATCGGCCCGCCAGACTTCGCGCAGCCCGACGCCCACCATGCAGACGAGGCCGGCCGCCAGCGCCGAGTGCAGCCCCGTGACTTCGACGGGCAGGCGGAGCAGGACGTTCGCGATCCCGACGCAGGCCTGCGCGAGCCCGATCACGGCAGCGATCGTGAGCCAGCGGCCCGCGCGCGCGTGGCTGCGCAGGAGCAGGGCGGTCGCGAAGAGGGCGACGACGAGGGCGTAGCCGACCGTGCGGTGGACGAGGTGCAGGCCCTGGATGCCGGACCAGGTAGGGAAGTACTCGCCGTTCATGCACGTCGGCCAGTCGGGGCAGACCAGTCCGGCGTAGCTCGACGAAACCAGACCGCCGAGGACGACCTGGACGACGAGGAGTACCGCTGTCAGGGACGTCAGCGCGCGTTGGGCGCCGTTCGCGGACGCGTGCGGGAGCGGGGCGCCCGCGAGCCGAAAGAGGCGGCGGGCCAGGAGCACGACCGCGAGGGCGAAGGCGTTCCCGGTCACGAGATGGGACGTGACGGTCCAACGCGCGAGCAACTCGAGGACGGTCAGCCCGCCGAGGACGATCTGGACGGCGAGCAGCACGGCGGAGACGATCAGCCCTGTTTGCATCTCGCGTCCGAGGGTCGGCAGGCGAAGGGTCGCGATCCCGAGTCCGAGGAAGACGAGGCCGACGCTGCCGGCGAGGGCGCGGTGGCCCCACTCGAAGGCGATCCGGAAGTCGAACTCCGGGATCACCTCGCCGAAGCAGAGCGGCCAGTCCGGACACGCGAGGCCCGCGCCGTGGGCGCGCACGAGGGCGCCGAGGACGATCAGGACGTACGTGACCCCCGCCAGCGCGGTGAAGCCGAGGGCGAGGCGGCGGGCCGTCTGGGCTTCGTTCGGATCGGGCGAGGCAGCCACGGGGTCTCTCCAGGCGTGGGCTTGCGGGGCGCGCGGAATCTAGGAGAGGGGGCCAGGCGCTGCCCGGGTCGCATTGTTGCGGGGACCTGGGCCTTGCCGACTTTGCCGAGAATCGGCGACAATCCCCGCGGGATGACGCATCTGGGGTGTGCCCGGGATCGGTGCTTCAGTCCTTTGCCCTCGGCGTCGATACAGAGATTGTTATGGTGCAAGCCCAGATGACTCGGGACATGAACGACGATCCGCGCAAGCTCACTCAGATGATCGAGCGCGTGTCGGAGCTCGCGGAGAGCCACTCCGTTCGCTCCGTCGTGGTCGGTGTGGCGGCGGAGGAGGGCGACCTGCTCTTCCCCGACTACCTGGCCTACCTCGAGAGCGCGCTGCGCGTCGAGGACCAGATCTTCCGAATGACCCGTGAGCGCGCCGTCCTCTACCTGTCGGACGTCGACGCCACCCGAGCCGCAGAGGTCCTCGTCCGCATCTTCGGCGAGTTCTGCGAAGAGTTCCCGACGGCCGACGCGCCGGAGTTCGAGCAGCGCATGCTCGAGGTCACGCCCGGCATCGGGCCGCTGTCGGTCAAGAACGTGCTGACCAGCGTGTTCGGGAACAAAGACGCGCTGCACTAGCGCGCGGTCCGCGCGCGCGGGCTCGCGTCGACCGCGGAGCGAGCGAAGCGTCGCTTCCGCACTTTGCTCGCCGGGGTCCCGCATGGCCCTGGCTCGCCTGCGGGTCGGATTGCGTCTTAAACCCCTCAGTTCGAGGTTCCGCGCGGCCGGGAATGCGCCGAGTCACGCATTCGGAACACGTTTTCTGCGTCCTGCCTGCCGATTCCGGGCACTCCATCTCTTGAAGCGAGGGGATCCGACGCCCATCCGGGCGTCCGTGAACCGTCCGGGCCGCTCCCGGGTGGTGGAGACCTTGGAATGCAGATTTCGCGAACCTCGGGCCCGGTCGGGCTCATGCTCATGGTCGCCGTGTCGTTCCTGATGACGATGCCGGCGGCCGCACAGTGGAACTCAGGCAACCTTCTTTCGATCTACACGGACTCCGACGACGTGTGGACCATCGTCCTCGAGCCGCCCGGCGGTGCGTTCGACACGTCGGGCTTCCGCCTGCCGTCGATCTCGCTGCCGGAGCTGCCGGGCTACACGCCGCCGCCGCCGGATGGCGGAGGGGATCCCTACAGCGTCCTGTTGCCGCCGCCTCCGCCGGAATGGCCGTACGGCGGCGGCGAGGGCGGGCGTCCGTCGCTCGAGATCCCGATCGCCCTGCCCAATCCGCCGGACCTCGATCGGCCCCCCACTCGCCCGTCGAGTCCGGTCCCGGAGCCGAGCGCCGCGCTCCTCTTCGGGCTCGGCACCGTCGTCGTCGGGAACGTTTCCCGCCGCCGGCGCGCGGATCGCGACTGATCGACTGCGGGTCGCCGCCCTCTTGCACCGGGGCGGCGGCCTCCCCCGTTCGCCTAACGCGCGCGGAAGATCGCGCCGATCGTCCGCGCTCGAGGACCCGGCTGGCCGTCGCCGATTCGCCGGCCGTCGAGCTCGAGGATCGGCACCACCCCGCGGACCGCGTTCACGCTCATCAGCTCGCGCGCGTTCGCGACGTCTTCGCGGGTGAGCCGCGCCTCCGCGATGTCTTGCCCGTGGCGCACGATCGTGAGGCCGAGACCCTCGACACCGCCTAGGGCGTAGGCCGGCGTGACGAGGTGTCCCGCATCGGTCACGACGAGGAAGTTCGAGTGGCTGCCCTCCACGAGGAAGCCGTCCGCGTCGAAGAGCAGGACCTCGTCGATCTCGCTCGAGGCCACTTCTTCTCGCCCCAGGTCGTAGGCGGACACGTCGACGTACTTCGTGTTGGCGCGGAACTCCGGGCCCGGATGGGTCGTCTTCGAGACGATCGCGCGCCAGGTGTCGCCGAGCGGATTGAAGGCGCGCGGGATCGCGAACAGCTCGGGGCTCTCGTCGGGCAGGTGGGACCACTCGACGCGGACGATGCCGTCTCCGCGTCCGAAGGTCTCGCGGGCGCTCTCGAGGAAGACGCGCTCGACGTCCTGGCTGGGCGGCAGGGGGAGCCCGAGCCGTCCGGCGTCGCGGCGCAGGCGCGCGACGTGCTGTTCCAGGCGCTCGATGCGTCCGGCGCTGACTTTCGCGGTCGTATACGAACCGAGGCGCCGGGGCTCGGAGGCCCCCGCCTCGGTCGAAGGACTCATTCCGAGCTCCGGCCTTCCATGAAGGCAGTTCCGTCAACCCCGAAGGTTGAAGATTTGGTCGAAGACTACATCAGTCCGTTTCCTTCATGGTCTCGCTGATTCGTCGGCGGCTTCATCGAGGGTGGGGCATCTGC